>Ga0082212_10002088_pt1 | contig 29374 bp, 21 predicted proteins | sample TergutNt197P3_FD_71548 | JGI IMG/M metagenome (GOLD analysis project Ga0082212, IMG submission 71548) | Neocapritermes taracua P3 segment gut microbial communities from Petit-Saut dam, French Guiana - Nt197 P3 | ecosystem: Host-associated > Arthropoda: Insects > Digestive system > Gut ...
AAGGTAAGCGGGTCGCCATCGAATACGGCATGCTTCGTATCGTTCGGGTAATCGCCATGCGAGCCGTCAGTCCCGGTTACTTCTCCCTGCAGGCGTGTGCCATCCGAATAAAGCTTTACATATCAGTTTCAAAAAAATAAAACAGAATTTCCAGCTGACTTATTTTTATTCCGATACGGAAAACGGCATAAAAACACAGGTCTGGTGTACTTTGATAACGTATTTGCTTTTACAGGTAATACAGACAAAGATGGAAAGCGGCAAGGCGTTCTCAACCATAGCGGCGCTGGTAAGGATACATTTGATTAGTCATCTGGGTTTGCACTGGGTAGTAACCGAAGGCAGACGTGCTTATACAAAACGAACCAAGATCCGAAACAAAAGCCCGACAGTTTATCATATGTCGCTGTTTGATTGATGGGGGGGTAGGTTTTTGAAATCAGAAAAATGAAATTATAACTGATTAAATATCAATAGTATAAATATTAAAATCGACAAATTTCAAAATTAGTCGGTTAATAGTGAAAAAAAATCATTCAGAAATGACTTTTCTATAAAAGCGACGTTTTGCCTGTCCGTCATATAAATGACGGGATGTTTTTTTTTGCGACGAAATTCGTATCTCTATATGTTTTAAAAAATTAGTGTATTTTAATCAAATTCAGGAGTGATGCATCTCCGTGCCGGATGGTTATTGAGCATGTCGAAATATGGTTATTGAGCAATCTCCCGTTATGTCGGGAATTGGAATTACCTGTAAACGTTTCTCCTGTGGTCAATCTTTATTACCTCAACGGTTAATATGCTGTCATTAATTGAATAGATAACGCGGTAAACGCTTACAGTGATACGGTAATGGTTTTTAGACCCTCTTAATTTTCTGTACCCGAAAGGTCGGGGGTTTTCTTCAAGATCTAAAAGATGCTTTTTTATTAATTCATAATAATCGTTTGGAAGTTTATCCAACACCTTTTCAGCTCTTCTGCTTACAATTACATCATACATTTATACCGCGTTTTTTGTTTTGCTCGGTAATAATATCACGCAATGGTCTTTTTGGCTCGTTCCTGTAAATTTCAACATCTATCAAATCTAAAAAGTCCTCAAGTAATTGATTTTCCCCGTACATGTCCAAATTGACACGGACAAAGTTAGTCCCCTTTGAATCTTTTGTATATTTTATACCCGCTACTTTTTCCATATAAATCACAAATTTTGACGCAAATATAGGCGTTTTTTTGGAAAAGGCAAACAAAAGCATAAAAAAAGCGTACCAAAGGAAAAAAAATCACAAAAACGCTTGCATATTAATTTTATATACATTGTCAGTTAAAAATAAGCCCAACCATTTGAAATCCCCATTTTAATCCTTCCCCACCTACCACCACACCTGTATTCCATTCTCGTAGGTAAAAGGACGTTCTTCGCGGCCCCTCGTATGATTGCGCAACCGGTAAAGTGTGTTGGAAGGAACATTTTCGTACAGTAACAGTGTGGAATCGGCCGTTTGCTTGCCTGATGAAATCCATTCGCCGTTGCTGTTATACAGCAATTCATACATATCGCCCTGACGAATACCGTTATCGTCATTCCTGAAAATGTACCGGATAGCGCTGATACGGTATGCCTTATCCAATTCGAGTCCGGCCCAGGCGCTGTCAGGCGACAAAGCGCTGAAAAAGGTAAGCGGGTCGCCATCGAATACGGCATGCTTCGTATCGTTCGGGTAATCACCATGCGAGCCGTCAGTCCCGGTTACTTCTCCCTGCAGGCGTGTGCCATCCGAATAAAACTGCACTTCCGCCATGTTGTTGTACGATACGCCCGGCGCGGACAGGTAGCGGACATATCTGAATCTGTCGGGGTTTTCCGGTTTTACATCCACCCAATTAAAATAGGAAGGTTCCTGAATTACATGTAAAGTTACAGAGTCTCTGAAATCCGCTCTGTTGGCTCCCTGAAACTTTCCCCCAACAGGACGCAGTGTATAAAAAGGCGGAGCAGGCGGCATCCTGAATTTACGCAACAGAGTCATGGTTTGAATGTTCATGGTGTCGCAGTCAAGGAATCGTGCATTTTCATTAGCGCCCATTCCACATCTGAGGGGTAACGCGAACAGGCTACTGCCAAAAATGATGCGAATAAATAAAAAACGATTCTTTTCATGTCAAACTGTTTATTTTTAATTAATTAATTACTCATATCCTGTTACATGTTAAACAACTGACCGGTACTACATTATCTTTCTAAAAAACCTGTTCCAGCGTATTTTGCCGGTAAACATGTCGGTTGACCTCCATACAAGGATGGCTTTACCGATGATGCAGTCTTCAGGCAACAAACCCCAATAGCGAGAATCCTGCGAATCGAAGATATTGTCGCCCGCCATGAAATAGTAATTCAGCAGAAATGTATAACTGTTGATACTTTCACCGTCTAAACAAACCGAACCGTCGCGGACGGAAAGTGTTTTATCCGTTTCATATTCAATCAGGTTTTCATACAGTCTGAAATTGAGCGTGTCAATATGAACGGCGTCACCGGATGCAGGCACATACAGCGGTCCGAAGTCCTTCATGTTCCAACGGTAATTGACGGTATCATACGGAAAGCAGCGCCAAACGCCGTTCGAAAAACTGCCTCCCGACATTTGCGACAGCTCCTTTTGCCTGAAACCGCATCCCAACGAATCATGACAGCTTTCAACCCTGTATGTTCCGTTTGTAATTGAAAAGGTATCGCCGGGCAGGGCAACACAGCGTTTCAGATAATACACATTCAAGTCCATATCAATTTTATTCCATCCTGCAGAATATGGAAAATTAAAGACCATGACGTCATTCCTGCGAATTTTGCGTAGCCCCTTGAAACGTTTCGTCCGCACTTTTCCATCAATCCTTATTTGCCTTATATTCTTAAAAATACGCGCACCCGGAATCAGCTTGGTGACAATAATCCTATCCCCTGCAAATACCGCCGGTTCCATCGACCCCGACGGTATAGAGATAACAGAAGTAACAACAAAAACCCGCAACAGGACAGCTAAAACAATTGATACGATAAAGACAACCGTATAAAAACCCAGTTCCTTTAAAAATTTCTTAATCCCCTGCTTCATAGCCAAAATCAATTTTTAATAACAGATTGAATTTTCAATCAATAAAATATCTGTTCGCCATTCTCGTAAATAAACGGTCTCTCCTCCCGGCCCCGCGTGTGATTGCGCAACCAGTAAAGTGTGTTGGAAGGCATGTTTTCGTACTGCAACAGCATGGTGTCGGCAACATGCTGTCCCGTTGACACCCATTCACCCTGTCTATTATACAGTAATTCATACGTGTCGCCCTGACGGATGCTGTTGTCGTCATTCCTGAAAATATATAATATGGCGTCTATGCGGCGGGCTTTTTCCAGTTTGAGACCGGCCCACGCTATCGAGGGATACAAAGCCTCGAAAAAGGTGAGCGGATCGCCGTCAAAAACGGCATACCTGGTGTCTTGGGGATAAGAACACTGAGAACTGTCCGTGCCGATTACCTCTCCCGATAGCCTCATCCCTTCCGAGTAAAACCGAATTTCGGCCATGTTGTTGAACGAAAACGGAGCTGACAGGTAACGGACATATTTGAATTTACCGGGATGGCCGGGCTTCACTTCCGCCCACTTCAAATCTGCAGGATTCTGTATAACATGCAAAGTGACCGAATCGCTGAAATCCGACCTGTTCGCACCCTGAAACTTTCCGCCAACTGAACGTTTGGCATAAAAGGGCGGCACAGGCGGCGTCCTGTATTTTCGCCGTAACGTCATGGATTGACTGTTTACCGTATCGGCGTCAAGAAAGCGGGCTTCCCCGTTGCCAAGCAGGATGAAAGGACTTGATGCCGCCCTGTTTTCAATACGGGTTATTAATCGCACCTGATACAATATGTCAGGTTCTACATTCCGGAACGCCACATTGCCCTTATACGGAACGCCATATGCTACGGGTATCCATTCCCTGTTGTTGAATACGCACAGGTATGCCAGGTCTTTCCTGCCGAAATGAACGGGCACATCCGGGCGAACCGCAATATGCGTGTCCGGAAAGTATTCATGCGATACATCCCGTAACAACAGTTCGTTAAGGCCGCCTTCGGGAATAAACATGTCTTTGTTTTTCACACGAAGCGATTCTTTTTGCAGCGAGAAGCATTGCCGGTAAACCTTACCGGTTTTGCGCACTTCCCATCTCCCGTTGACGAGATAGTTTTCAGAAATGTCAAAACCGAAAAGATCGCCCTCTTTTGTATGCGTATAATTCCAGTAATGCTTACGCATAAGGTTGTTTGGAATCTGTATCACAATGTCTATACCGGCGGGTATCCCGACAGATCGAAGCATGTAGGCGACAAGTTCGGCCTGTTCCTTGCAGGTGCCGTACATCGCGTGCAAAAGAGCAGTTGCGCCGAAACCGTGAGCGACGAACTCCGTATCCCATATCCAACCCCGTTTGTTAATTTCTTTGAGTAAATGTTTGCAGATATCTTCTATACGGTTACCGTGAACCGTCGTATCCAGCACAGGCTGAAAGGTTGCATAGTAAGCTTCTTTCCAGTATTCGAGCGGTTCATGGTCTAACCGGTAGGGAAGTATTTCCTCGCAAAAAGTCTCGAAGGGTACATCTTTTCCCCATGGCGCTTCCTCCCAAACCTTAAACGAAAAATCTATATTTCGAATAAGATACGCTGACGTCATAAACTGAATATCAGGCTCAATAACCGTTTTTTTTGCAACATGCGGGTGTGATTCACGAAAATGCGCCCACGATTTCCCGTCAATCTCCGCGTCCCTGATGTATGCCCTGAATGATTCCAGCTGCGGATCGCGCACCGTAAAGTTGAACGGCATATTGGCTATCAGGAAATAAGCAGATTGAAGTTTCAACCGGTCTTCCGGTCGCTTACCGTAATGCTCCAGCACTTTTTCCAACTCCGCACGGTTATCGCCGGCCTGTCTCAGCGCCAATTCCACATCGGAGGGGTAACGCGAACAGCCTGCTGATAACAGTGTAAAACTAAGGTAAAATACATACTTTTTCATAAAAAGTTATAATAATAATGCAAAGATACTGCCTGTCAGATAAATAAACAAATTTTTAAAAGTTTTTCTCCGATATGGTTCCAGTTTCCACTGAACAAATCATTTATTGATAAAATAATTACTATTTTTGTAACATTATTCCATAGCGGGAACGGCCATAATCGTTAACTGATGAAAAAAATTAAAATGATTATTAAGAGACTGGACAGCAGAAAAAGAAGAAAAATTTTAGATTGGGGGGGACATCTGCTCTCTTTTGCTACGGTCTGTCTTGTTGCAAGCGTAATGTTTTCTGTCGATCGCAGTTTCACGGAACCTAACGAGACAGCCAAGTTTATTAAATTAACAAACCTGATCCCGATTATCTCCGTTTCAAGCCTGATTTTGACTTTTGTAAAACGGAATGTAAAGTTTACGCTGACAGATTTATTATCCCTGCTGTTTTTAGTTTATTATCTTATTTCAGCATTTATCAGAGGTTCCGGCAATCCAAGGCAGTTCTTACTTCCTGTAGCCCTTGCTGCTGTTTATGTTGTTGTGAAGGTAACTGTATCCGGGAACGATGCAGGATTAAAATGGATTGCTCTGGCTATTTTATCCGTAAGTATAATTGAATTAATATCAGGTATTAGGCAGGCTTTCGGCTATGCTTCTTCTAACCATTATCAATACACCATCACAGGTTCGTTTTTCAATCCGGGTCCATTCGGAGGGTATCTGGCTTTTATTTTTGTTCTCTCGCTGTCGGTACTGATAAAAATGAGGAGAAAATATGAAATATTCTTTAATTCGTTCCTTCTGCGGAAATTTAAAGATTTAATAAGAATCGACGTAATTCTCCTGACTGTTTCTTTTGCCACGCTCATCCTCTCCTTTATTCTGCTGCCTGCTACCATGAGCCGTTCCGCCTGGATGGCAGTATTCGTTGTGTTGTTCATGATCGGTATTGAGATCGGGGCTTTTAAAAGAATCCGAAAGTGGCTCTCCAAACGTAAACAGTTACTCTTTCCTTTGGTTTTAACAGTAACATTAGCGGTTGTCGCTATTATGGTTGGGGTATATTCGTTAAAAAAAGACTCCGCCCATTCCAGGCTGTTCTCATGGCAGATTAGCGCGAAAGTAATTGTCGGAAATCCAGTTATCGGAGTGGGAACAGGATATTTTGGAGGAGCATACGCAAAACAGCAGGCAAAATATTTTACGGAATTTCCCGAATCGAAGTATCTTTTTGTTGCAGATTGCCCGGCTTATGCCTTTAACGAGTATTTGCAAATCGGAACAGAATTAGGGTTGGCCGGTCTTGCTCTTTTTGTGATGGCAGTATTCATGGCGCTGAGGAATATATTTAGCAAACCGAATCCATTTCAATATGGCTTAATTGCATTTCTCGTTTTTGCCTTTACATCTTATCCGTTTCATTTAGTTCCGTTATTGATTCTTTTTGTCATTTCTATAGCAACCCAAAAAAACAGGGCGCTACCTGGATGCCTGACAGGCAAGATACTCTTTGCAATCCTGTCCGTTGCAACATTTGCCGCATGGATAGGGGCGCGCCAACCGATAAATGACCATTTCAAAGCACAAACCGGATGGCAAAAGTTGAAGTCACTTTACAGGATGGATTTTTACGACGTTGAAGGATATGAGAAAATCCATGCTTTTTTGAATTACGACATTAAATTCCTTTTCGAGTATGGTCACGTATTGAACAAGGTTGGCGAACACCGGAAAAGCAACGAAATTTTGTGTCAGGGAGCAGCATTGAGTAACGATCCGATGTTTTATAATGTTATGGGGAACAACTACTTGGCCATGAAGGATTATGAACGTGCGAAAAATAATTATGAGATGGCTTACAGCATTGTTCCGAGCCGGATTTATCCGCTTTATCTTTTGGCGAAGTTGTACAGTGAGCAGGGAGATAACTCCAAAGCATTGAATATGTGCCGAAAAGTTATGGACTTTAAACCAAAGGTTCATTCTCCAGCCGTATCGGAAATTAAGGAAGAGATAGATAAATTAATGCACAAATTATTAAATTATTAATTAGCTCTGATGACTGACGGTCAGGGTTTTATCCGCCGCTCGAAAATATATGCCGGCAATATTTCCGAACCGTCCACCCTGCGGGAGGTGATTTCCGAACTGGCGCCGGACAGTACAGGGGACGCCGGTCTGTTTGCCTCCAGGCCGGTGGCGGTCACGGATGCCGGGATGGTTGGTGAGCAATGTCGAACCATAGCAACGGAAGAAAACCTGGAATATTTACGCAATAACGGTTTTGATTACATATGCGTGTCCCGCAGCGGTTTGCAGGATTATTCGCTTGCGGAAACCGGATGTAAAACCGTATTCGACAACCGGAAACATCCGATAGAAATATGCTCGGTTATTGAGCGCAGTCGAAATATTGCAACGCCGGAGGAGAAAACGGAGAAAAAAGCGAAATGCAAAACGGAGGACAAGGCGGAGGGCGACCTGTATTTATATGTGAAAAGCGGCATGAAGCGGCAAAAGGAACAGTCGATGAGCGGCAAACTGACCGGACGCTTTGTAGCGGAACTTGAAAAAATCAGGTCGTCGCTGTCAAGGAAAAGAGGGATAAAACAGGAGGGAGCGGTCAATCAGCGCATAGGCAGGCTGCGGCAAAAATATACGTCTGTCAGCAAGCTATACACAATAGAACTGAAAACGGATGAAAACAAAACGGTTACCGATATTATTTACAGTCAGTCGAAACCTGCTGCCGAAGCAGGCGTTTATTTTATCAGAAGTTCTCAAAACCAATTGACTGAAGAACTTATTTGGTAGATTTACAATATATTACGTGAAATAGAGAGAACTTTCCGCTGCCTGAAAACCGATTTTGATATCCGTCCGGTTCTCCATCAAAAGGACATCAATACGGAAGCGCATATTTTTGTCGGAATTGTCGCTTACCAGCTGCATGCCATTCGCCATGCGATGAAAAAGGAGGGTATCAGTCACAGCTGGAGGAGAATTCGAAACATAATGTATTCACAGACGGCAGTAGCAACGCGTATGAAACTTGAAAACGGAGACAGTCTTTTTTTGCGTAATGTTACACGTCCCAATCAGGAACAGGCGAATATATACAGGGCATTAAAATTCAAACAGACCGGTCCGAATATGAGAAAAAAATCCGTAGTCCCCCATGAAAAAATTTAATGAGATGTATTCTTATGAATATGAGATACTTATATCCCTGCGGCCGACAAGTTAGGTTAATACAGCGTAATAAAAAACAGAATATCAATGTATTATAAAATCAAACATGCTATTATGTAGTTATAGATTCAGGTGGGAAACTTGAATTATTTATTCACATTACTCTTGAAAATTTTAATTCTTCAGTTGAATGATTGCAAGTTCAGATTTCTTTCTGTAATTATTTTTTTATACAATTTCCAGACTGCCGGATTTGTTACCGGATTGCCTATTGCCAATACCCTGTTGTCTTTGTCTAACAGAAAGCATTGGTATTGCATTTTTTCAGGAAATTGATTAAAGCGATCGATCATTCCATTTAAATCCATGTTAATGGGGTATTTAAATCTATCTCGGACAAACAAAGGAATTACGTCCTTCACATTTTTCGGTTGGAAAAACAACAGGAAACCCACACTCCCTTGAAACAAACTGTCTGTTTCTTCAATTAATTGTTTCCATTCAAACAGTTGTAACCTGCAACTGCTGCATCCGGTTGAATCAATATATAATAGTATCTTTAAGTCTTTTTGATAACATTCCTTGCAAACTTCCGTCAATGTGTCTTTTCCTAATACAAAACACGACACATTTTCAGGGAACTTGATTTCTTTCCCTGTCCATTCGCGCACAATCCTTGACGCTTCTTCCCTGCGGTCGTTTTTCCGGCAAGAAAAAAAGCATATTATGATCAATGCAGATATTATCAAGAATTTATCGTTCATGGTTCCTTTTTGATTTTTCTGACTGCAAACATAGAAAAAAAAATCAGATTGCACTATATTTATGTTTATTTAACATTTTGAATGTTGTTCAGTTTATTTTTTTAGCCTACCTATATAAAGTGTAGGATTCTGTTCTTCGCGTAAATCATCAGCATTCATATGGGTATGCCAATAATAAAACAATTCGGTGTTCGTGGCGAATGGACGGATATTTATTTGTTTCTCAATTTGATGTATATCATCCGTAAATCCATTTTTCATGTTATACCCTTTACCAGTTCTCGTATCATAGCAAAATCGAAAATAACCACGGTTTATATAAACTGCAAAAATATAACGCGAACTCCGATAAATGCCACCTATCTCTATTGACTTATCTCTATCTAAAAACCCGTAATTTTTAAATTTTAATTTCAATTCCGGGATAAGATTGTTATTTTCTAACCGGTAGAGAGTATCAGGTAAAGTCTTTTTTGCCACTTTATTTAATTGCCAAGAATGATCAGGACAAAATACATAAGAACTTGAATTTGAATGTAGTATGAGATCATTCCACATAAAACCAAAAAATTCAAGCTGTTCATAATATGTTTTTCTGATTATTAGACTATCTACAATTTTATAATCATCATTCATCTTAAAAAGTTGAGATTGGGAATAAGATTCTTTTGTTGTCTTTGTTCCAATCTGATCTACCAAAGCAAACATTCCATCGTTTGTATAATTCAAATCATAAACCCTTTTCCCTGTATCAAAAATAGCAGATGATTGAAATAAAAATTTCCCGTTCAAATCATAACAAATGATTTTATAATGATCGACAGCAATTAACCGTTTGTTTTTTTCATCAATTGACAATTTTAAAAGTATTGAAAATTCTCCAGGTCCTTGTCCTTTTGCACCAATGGATCGAACGAATTTTCCATCCATATTAAACATTAATATTTTGTTTCGTTCTTGTAAAATTATATGGTTTTCAAATAAATGGACAGATTTAATTTGATCAGGGTTTATCAGACTTTCGTCCGTCATCTCCAACTCAATTGCTGTTATCTCGTCCGTAATTATTGATAATGGCAATGAAACATCACGATTAACATCTATCGGAATTATTGTAAACTCGCTACGATTCGCTTCATTACATGCGAAAACCAGAATTAACATTATTATAATAAAACAAAATTTATTTTTCATTTTCTTGAAATTTATAGCTACTTTAAAGATAGGGTTCAATTTATTGATCTACTATTTATCATAAATCAAACAATTATCTGGCGACAATTTTAATGGATCAATCAGAAGAGGGTAAGATGGACTTATTCTTATTCTTATTACTTTTAAACTACAAAAACATTTTTCCCCTTCTTCCGAATTAACATATTGAATCATTTCGATATAATTTTTCTTAAAAAACGAATCGCTTATGTAAAAAATCCTATACTTATCCTTAAAAATTTCAATAGTGACAGAATCATTTCCATGTATTTTTCGAAGATAATAAAAAACCTCCTTACAACTACCTTTTTCGATTTATCTACTGTTACTATTTTGAGCAAAAACTATCGATTTGCAGAAAATGATAATAATCAATATAAGAAAAGTTTTACATTTCATATATAATATTCCTTGCAGAACAGAAACTGTTTATGTATTAGTCAAAAAAATAAACTTAACAATGATATTACACATACAACGGTATATATTATGGAGTGGCAATACATTCTGCAGTACCCCCCCAAAGTTCTAATGTACCATCATTACAATAGCATCCGTCATAATAACATCCATCATGTAAGTGATGAAACACGTAAGATGTACATTTGCAACCATCTTCGGGGTCTTCATTTTTAGCCAACGCTTCCACATTAGCCAAAGATAGATCAGTGAGAGAACCAACTCGTAAACCCATATTGGCGTTAAACGCCACTGCCGCACCAATTGCGATTAACCCGCAAACAAAAAATACTTTCTTTTTCATACCAAATTTAATTTAAAATTAATACTCTTATAATATGTAGACGGTTTAAAGAGAAAAATGTTTACAAGGAAACGAAAAATACTTCATTTTTTCATATTTTCCGTATTTTCAAGTGCTTCCCGCAGCTTGGTTCTCGCTCGATTGATTTGTACTTTGACAGTACCGATAGAAATACTTGTTTTTTTAGCAATTTCGTCGTATTTGAGTCCGTCTTTCCACCACATTGAAAATATAAGTTTGCATTGTTCCGGTAACGTATTTATTTTATCGTTTATTATGCATTCCATTTCCTTTGCTATCAGCATGGATTCCGGATTATTGCTGTAAGGTAAATCGTTGTTTTCGTCCCAAAAACTTTCTTCGTGAATGTGCTGAACTTTGATATGGTCCAGATAGTCCTTCCACTTGTTGCGAACACAAGTATATAAATATGCCCGTAAGGATATAGTAATTATTGTAGTTTTGCGTTCTTGCCAAAGTTTCACAAAGATGTCTTGAACAATATCCTCGGATGTTTCTATGTTTTCTGTTACTTTTGCTGCATGGTCACATAACTGATTAAAGTATTTATTGTATATCCACGTATACGCTTTCTCATCAGCATTTTTCAGGTCTTTTAATGCTATATCATCAGAATAGACCTTTTTTGTTTTTTGATATTTTCTTTCTTTCATTTCATTGTACTGCTACTCTTCTGCCCGCTTTCAGATAAAAGGGTCACGCAAGTAAATTTCACCCCTGCGTTTCCACGGAACCGTACGTTACATTCTCCCGTAAAACAACATAAATTCTTATTTGATTTTCTCAAAATATGGAAGCCGTTCTATTAGAGCATTAATTGTCAATGCCAATAAAGTCGGTGAACGAGCCTCCGCCTATCATATCAGGACAGGTATATGCGTAACCCAGCAGTCCGGCGGCGATCATATCCGGAATCAATAATTCGACGGCTTTCCATGAATAGTCCTTATCGCAAAGGCGTTGAACAAGCGCTTCGCCTCCCATCTTCCAGCACGCACGGTATTCGTTGAATGAAAAAGCAAGCCCCACTTTCACCTATCTGTCTTTCAGATCGTTTTCTTTTATTTCCACATCTCCTAAAAAGTACCAGCCATCGTCGGTTTTGCCGTCAATGGCTATCTGGATGCGCGGTTCATACGTGACGGGCGAGACAATAGCGAGTTCCACCCTGTATTTACCTGCCGGCGCGTCAAGCGGGATATACAGATTTTCCTCGTACAGTATGTCGCCCGGCAGCCAGTCGCGAATATTGGCCGCAGTAGGCAATACGATGGTTTTCTGTTCGTTTCTCAATCGCACCGCAAAGAGATACTCTTTATAGACAGGCGCCACGCCGACGTTTTCCCATAAAGAGGAAAAAGACAGTTGCCCCTGGCGGTAAACAAACGACGGATATTCAAATTTACGGACAATATACCGGTAACCCATCCTGTTCAGCCACTTATCCACCAGCGGGCTCCATACTTCGGGTACGGGCGAACTTTTGGCGTTGAATGATGAGATATGCCATTTCAGCGCTTCTCCAAAAATATATTCAACCGTTTCCACATCATATTTGAATTTTTCGAGCCACATCAGGAAAGTCCAGCATATCTCGAAGGTAACGGGCGCTTTTTTCCATGCGTCGGCCATCCCGCTTTTGATGATGTCGCGGGGATACAAGTCGCGCATGTGGCTCCATCCTTCTTTTTTCCAGAGTTCGGTGGATATGTCTCCCAGGCAGTCTACCCGAAAACCGACATGCCGCATTTGCGCTCCCTCGCCGTTGTTGCGGCCATCCATCCACGAAGCGGCGATGTTGGTACCCTCTACCATCCTGTATGAATGTAATGATCCGGTAATAGGCAGAAAATTAAGCGGCGTTTTTTTGAAATTATCCAGATAGCAGTTTATCAATGCGATCCTTGTTGAATCCGACAGCAACTCCGAGTCGGCGCCTTCACCCCAAAAGCCGACAATGGACATATCGACCGATTCCAGATCGGGATGACCGTCGTAACGTTGTCCCAGCGCGGCAATCAGTCCGCCGAAATATTGCAGGTAACGCGGGTCTTCGGGATCGACGCGCCACCTTGCAGATTTCTCCTTTTTTTCCTTGCCCACCATCTGACGATACCATGCCGGCACGTCGCGATCGTCCTGCTCGTAGGGCGCTACCCGAAACATCAATGTCTGACCGCGTTCGGCGGCAGTTCGCAATGCCTTGTCGATCATCGGCCAGTTGTATTTTCCCTGTTCGGTTTCCAGGAACGACCAGTCTACACGGAAGTAGGCAATGGTAGTTTGCGGATGGCTTTTGTTTGTCAGGTCGCCGTTAAACTCCTGATACGCAATAGGCAGTCCTTCCGTCCAACCGCTGCCGGGGTTCAGCGCATCGCCGTTGAAGCGTTGAAAAGTAGTGAACCCGATGCCCGGATTGTTCAGGACATCGAAAATTTCTTTCGGATACACCGAAATCTTTGACGGGCTTTCCTGCGCACCGGCTGGATTGCCTGCCAGATAAACAATAACAAATGTAATAATTAACTTTTTCATTGTGACTTTTTTATAATAATCAATGATTTAATGAATAGCATTGAAAAGAACCTATCTTCTTTCAAAACAGGTCAATACGTCTTCAATTGCATGGGGGACGCCTTTCGCAGGCCCGTGCCACACGCCTCCGCCGAAAGTGATGATGTAAATCATCTCAGGGTCATAGGGATCGGGCGTCACTCTTTTCCCCTGTTTGAAGTTGTATCCTCCAATTCGTGTCCATGTCGTGGCGCCATCGTCCGAATAATAGGCAGATGCGTTGAACCCGCAGGCATAATACCGGTTTGTGCGCGGGTCAAAAGTAACTTCCCAAATGTGCTGATCGTGCTCCATCACTTGCGTCCATGTTTCGCCTTCATCGTCGGAGATGAATATCCCCCCTCCGACATCGGACGTGAATCGACCCGGCGTAATTCTTCCCCATGCCGATAAGACAAGCCTGTTCGGATAATTATCGACAGTAAGCAAGCTCATGGGTCCGTTACAATTATCGGGAAGCGTCATTTTTGTCCATGTCTCGGCGCCGTCGGTCGATTTGTACAAAGCGCCGTCCCAATCATCTCCGATACGACCGTTCCAACTACGCCTGCACACGACGAGAAACAGGACGCCGTCGGTTTGGCGACGTTCTATTCGCCAGGCAAAAGGTTCCAGGCCTTCTATGCCTTTATTCTTCTGTTCCCATGTCTGCCCTCCGTCGGTCGATTTATACACGCCTTTACCGAAGACACTGACATAAAGCGTTCTCGCGTTTTTATCACTTGCCGGATCCATCAGGATATGTGTCATCGCTCCCTCTCCGATGGATGCGCTTACCGCTTGCCATGATTTGCCGGCATCATCCGAAAGCACAATCCCGCCTTTGTAATTACTTATACCGCCACGAAACATTTTCGGCAGCGGCAAATCATGTACATCACTCATCAATGCCCAAAGCCGTCCTTTCACTTCCGGATCAAAAATCAAACAATAAGTAGTATTTATCCATGACCGCGGGACGCCGTTGTCATGGGTAGCGCTGAGCCATCCCCGTCCTCCGTTTTTGCTTTCCATCAGTCCGATATCCGTCAAGGAAATAAATACATGATTATCGTCAAAGGGGTCGAAGTCGATGTTGTAACAGGTTGTTACCTCGATACCCCGCGTCGTCCAGCTGCCGTCGGGCAATTTATCGGAGTAAACGGCTTCCCATGTTTGCCCGCCATTCGTTGTTTTGACAGTACGGCCGAAATCTGTCCCGTAACAAAGATTAGCGTCATTCGGCGAGACTGCAATAGAAAACGGGTTTTCGCCCCAGTCCGGGCCAAAACGTTCATTCATCCAGCAATTGCTGAAATTAGGCGAAACAAAACTCTTATTATCGGCAAATTTATCTGTCCACGGAAGCGTCCATGTTTTGCCGAAATCGTTGCTTTTGGCTACGCCAATACACGTTGTGTCGGGATGGTTTTTCAAGCCATTATACGAAACATAGATCGTTGCAGGATGAAATGCGCTTGTTCCCAAAGCTCTAAATTCCGCTTTTTCGAAGCCGGGAGCACAATAACGAAGCAAACCGTCCTGACGGTTTTCCCATGTTTTCCCACCGTTTTCAGAAAAGAAAATACCCGATTGCACGTCGTTGCCCCGGTTGAAGTAGCCTTTGCCCGAAATGGCATAGAGGATATATCTCTTTGTGCCGGCATCATAACCGCCTGAAAAAAAGTTAAACACGACATTATTGTCAGGTGCGCCATACGATTGCCAGAAGCCATTGACGCGTTGATCGATTCCATTGCTCCATGCGATATAAAGCGTACGCTGATCGGAAGGTGATGACGGATCAATAAAAATATGCTTGACGTCGTGTTCGAAATCCTTTTCTTTGTTCCACGATTCACCGCCGTCGACAGATGAATAGAGCGCTACGAACTGATCGATCCGGATGGCAGCATACAAATGCTTCGATTGTGTCGGATCAATCGCCAATGTCTGCACCGATCGACGTGTCGAATCGCCTGTAATCAATATTTCAGTGGCATGGTCGCCTTTCGATACTTTTCCCGATACATCTGTCGGTTTAGGATAAAGGAGGTTCCATGTGTGTCCTTTATCAACACTTTTGAACAGCCCCAATGATTGCGCATAAACCACATTCGGATCAACCGGGTCAATAACAAAAAAACGCACCATGCTTCCGAGATGAAACATTCTCCATGTATCGCCCCCGTTGTATGTAACAAACGAACATCCCATATCGCAGGCAACAAATACGGTGTTCGGGTCGTGCGGACTGATCGCCGGATGAAACTGGGCTCCGCCGCCGCCAATACCTACATGTCTCCATTCACTGTGCAGGTTGCCGGTATTATCGGATTGATGAACGCCCGAACAACTTGAAATAATCGATATCATCACACAAACGGCACATGCAAGCCGCGACCGGAATAATTGTTTTAATTTCATTGCATTGTCTATTTATCTTTCATCATGTTTTCCCTGATTTCAATTTCGCCCATGTCATACCATCCATCAGCGGTTTTCCCTTCGATAGCCAGTTTTACGCGCGGCTCGAACGAGACAGGTGATACAACGGCTAATTCCAACCGGTATTTTCCTAACGCTATATCGTGCGGAACATACAGATGCTCATTGTGAAGAATATCGCCGGGCATCCATTCCGTCAGTGTGGCATTCGTGGGAAGGATAACTGTTTGTTGGTCGTTGCGCAAGCGTACGGCAAAGAGATACGCTTTGTAAACAGGCGCGACACCGATGTTCTCCCACATCGTTTGAATCGGCAACGTCGCTTGCCGGTACACAAACGAAGGATACTCAAACCGTCGCACGACAAAACGGTAGCCCATCCTGTTCAGCCATTTATCTACTAACGGGCTCCATTCATCGGGAACCGGCGAACTTTTGGCGTTGAATGAAGACAGATGCCATTTTAACGCTTCGTTGAAAATCCATTCAACCACCTCTTCGTCGTACTTGAAAACTTGCAGCCAGTGCATGAAAGTCCAGCATATCTCCATCGTCACAGGCGCTTTTTTCCATGCGTCAGCCATTCCGCTTAAAATGATTTCACTGGGATAGGCATCTTTCATGTGGCTCCAGAACCTGTCTGTCCGGGTTGGTGTGGTCACATCGCCCAAACAGTCTATCCGGTAACCATAGTGATTTATTGTGCGTGATACGTCGTTATCCCTTTCATCAGGCCAATGAATTGTATTCAGTTTTTTTGCCAATCCATAATCTTCCAACTGAAAATGGAGCGGCGTTTTTTTGAAATGGTCTAAATAAGCATTGACTAAACCGGTTCGCGTTTCGTCGGTCAGCAAATGGGAAAAGGCTCCTTCGCCGCATGGTCCGATAATCGAAACATCAACTGCTTCCAAATCGGGATGTCCGTCATAACGTTGCCCGAACGCTTTGATGCAACCCCCAAAATAGGCTACATATCTTGGGTCTTCAGGGTCGATACGCCAATGCCGCCCCCCGATCGTTTCTTTTTCGGGTCCAACCATTTCTCTGTACCAGTCGGGGACGTCGATAGCTCCCTGATAGGGCGACAGGCGAAACATAAGCGTCTGACCTCGCTCGGCAGCCGTCCGCAAAGCCTTGTCGATCATCGGCCAGTTATATTGCTTCGGTTCCGGTTCAAAAAATTTCCAGCTGACACGGAAATAGGCAATCGAAGTTTGCGGATGATCCCTGTTTGTCAGATCGCCGTCAAACTCCTGGTACTCAATCGGCCAGCCTTCTCTCCAGCTAATGCCAGAGAATAGCGTGTCGCCATTGAACCGTTGAAAAGTGGTAAAACCGATGCCCGGATTGTTCAGAACGTCGAAAATCTCTTTAGGGTACACTTTTTCCTGCGACGGTTTTTCCTGCGCAATAACCGGATAACCGGTCAGGGCAAAAAACAGTACGGAAATGATACACTTTTTCATTGCTTCAGCCATTGCTCCAATTTAGAAAATACATCCGTTTCTTTGCAACACGACAGCCAGTTTTGCGAACCTTCGTATAGCCGCTTTGCGTTTCGGTAGGTTTGATCGAACAGATTGACGTCGATCTGCCGGTCGCATGAATTGACCGGATTCAGCATAGCAATTTTCATCGGATATACTGCCGCCGTCAAGTCGGGCATGTCATAGTTGGCGATAACGCCTGCCGCCGCTGACATCGCGTACTTTGGACGGTATTCCTTTTCCTGTACGATTGACAGGTATGAATATAACGGATTGATCAATGCTATTCGATTAAAATCTTTATTGACGACAGCCGCATGAAGGAGATCGGAAGTCAGCACGCCGCAAGCAATACCGGTTATTGAACGGGTATCGCCGAGCGTGTTGATAAAATCGGCTAAGATACGTATTTCTTCCATGCGGATAGCTAACGGGCTTTTATGGGTTAATATCCCTGCATACCAGACATTCAAGGGTATATCCTGTATAATAGCGTCTCCATACTTGAAGCCTCCGCTCAACTCGCCAAATCCGTTCAAGTCGGGCACAATGACCTGATAGCCTTTCTTAGCTAATTTTTCGGCTAATCCATCTTTCGCTGCCGCCGAAGATTTACCTTGATCATCAAGCAACAGGATACATTGTCCGTTGCTGTTTTCGGTTGACAACCGTAAAACAGGGATGTAATAACTGCCGGCACTTTTCACCAAATATTTTTCGATGGCGCATCCGTCCCGCCAAAAACGCCCCGAAAAGAAATGTTCTTTGGGTGATTCAGGTTCGCAATAGCCTGAAAGTGATGTCGCTACCTGCGCAATCTCCTTGTAGAATGTGGGGTTATTCTGTCTTTTCGTCTGCAGTTTTTCAGCTAACGCATCCGCATATTTACTGTTCAAGGTAAAGAGCGTTTCAGCTGCTGGCAAACTTGTTATCACTTGTCCGGTCTGCGTTACCGTCAATTCTTTTTCGGTTAATAATTCAACCTCTTCGACTTTCGGATCGCCCGGATTATTCAGAAATTTTTGAAAAAACGCATGTAACGCCATCATATTTTTGGGCGTGCTTTCATGACCTGCATCATCTTCTACCATACGCAGGTTTTCCGGATAACCCAAAGCCGTATATGCTTTTTTAGCTTCGTTATAGGTGTCGCGCGCTCCCTGAATACTGAAAAAATCGCGCGTGGTTGTAACCATCAGCGTGGGCTTCGGCGCCCTTACTTCAATAAAATCGCTCATGTCAAAACCCTTTTTCAATGCGTACATCAGGTTCTGTTCGGCGTCCTGAGGCGCTTCGGTACGGAATATCTTATCGTAAGAGGTGATATAACATTCCGGCGCGGCGGCTAAAATACGCTCGTCAAGCGCCATGATCATGGCCGTTTGCGTTCCTCCGCCGGAGCGTCCGGTAATACCGATACGCGCCGGATCGACCTCTTTCCGGCTTATCAAATAATCGATAGCGCGGATGCCGTCCCAGATAAAATAATTAGAGGGGGTAAGTCCCGAAACGAAAGACTGGGTACCCGGATAGGAATGTTCGAAATCGGGGTGAAAGATCGATTTTCCGTCCGCATCAAAATATTGAATCCTTTCGCCCTGCCCGACCGGATCGAAAGCTAACACGATAAATCCTTTTTTCACTAAATTCAATGCAGCGCGCTGGTAACCCTTAAAACCGTCTCTTGTATGTCCGCAACAATAAAGGATAGCGGGCAACTTCCCTTTTTTGCCTGTCGGCAGGAATAATGCAGCAGTGACATAATAGCCCGGCCTTGATTCGAAATACAATTTCTCTACGGTAAAACCTTCTTTTTTTACCGTACCTGTGATTTTTGGATTTAATGGCGTCTTCTCCGGAAAGTCGCCGGCAATCTCTGTCAGTATCTTTTTTATGTTGACTTGACGCTCTTCCCACTCGCTTTTCGTCGCGATGCGCCCAACAGCCGACCAGCGTTCTTTAATTTGCGTAAAAGCATGTGAACTGATATGTTGATACAGCGCATTCGTCCAGTCGCCGTTGGCCATATCGCCATTGTACCTCCAATAATTATTGACTAGGAGGTCTTCCTTGACGTCCTGGTTCTCCTGGGCATGGGCGACCAGAGAAGCGCTCAGAACAGTAGCTATTATAAAAATCTTCTTCATATCATTTATTTTTTACTATTTTCTTTCGATAGGTGTCAAAATATCTTCCGTTGCTTCCGGATCGCCATTGGCAGGTCCATTCCACACGCCGCCGCCGAAGGTTATCACATAGATCATACCGGGGTCACGCGGATCGGGTTCCACTCTTTTTCCCCATTTAAAGTTATAACCCCTGATGCGCGTCCATGTTTTGGCGCCGTCTTCCGAATAATAAGCGGATGCGTTAAAACCGCAGGCATAATAGCGTCCGTTACGGGGGTCGAAGGTAATGTCGTGTATATGCTGGTCTATTTCCATCGTTTGTGTCCAGGTTTTACCTTCGTCGTCCGAGATAAATATCCCGCCTCCCGTATCGGATACGATTCTATTCCTTACGGGTCTTCCCCATGCCGACAAAACAAGCCGTTTTGGATATTTTTTTGTCAGGAGCAGGCTTGTCGGTCCGTTACAACCCTCCGGAAGCATCATCTTTGTCCACGTTTCGGCGCCGTCGGTCGACTTGTACAGCGCGCCGTCGCGGTCGTCGCCAATACTGCCGTCTTCGCTTCGCCGGCTCACAACCAGGAACAGTGTTCCGTCGGTTTCCCTCCGTTCGATCCGCCAGGCAAAAGGTTCTGCGCCTTCTATACCCTGATTTTTTTGAACCCATGTCAAACCTCCGTCGGTCGATTTGAACACGCCTTTACCAAAAGTGCAGGCATACAACGTCCTTGCCTCTTTCTTACTTTTTGGGTCTAACAAGATATGTGTAACAGCCGCTTCGCCCATAGTAGCACTCACTGCATTCCAATTTGTTCCGCCGTCACTGGAAAGCAATACGCCACCCTGATAACGGTTCACACCGCCACTACGGAACATTTTGGGACGCGGTAAATCGTGTGTTCCGCTCATGGCAGCCCACACACGACCTTTGACGTCAGGGTCGAAAACGATCCAATATGTTGAGTTGATCCATGCCGGAGGAACACCATTATCATGTGTGCCGCTAAGCCAGCCTTTGCCTCCGTTCCTGCTTTCCATCAGCCCGACGTCCGTCAATGCAATAAACTGATGGTTTTTGTCGAACGGATCAAAGATGATGTTGTAGCCGGTGGTCACTTCTATTCCCCGCGTCGTCCAGCTGCCGTCGTCCAACTGCTTAGTGTAAACGCTCTCCCATGTTTTCCCGCCATTCACCGTTTTGACGGTACGGCCAAAGTCCGTTGCGTAACAAACGGAAGCGTTAGCGGGCGCTACGGCGATGTTAAAAGGATTTTCGCCCCATTCCGGGCCGAAACGCTCATCCATCCAGTCGACGCTGTAATTAGGTGATGCAACATCGCCTGTATGTCCTTTGGTTATTTTATCTTTCCAGGGCAATGTCCATGTCTTGCCGTAATCTTCGCTTTTGGCTACGCCAATACAGGTGGTGTCGGGGTGAACAGCTAATCCGTTATAGGATATATAGAGCGTTGCGGGATGGTTTTCACTTGTTGCCAAAGCCCTGAACTCTGCTCTTTTCATGTCGGGCATACAATAGTTGAGCAGGTCATCCTGACGGTTTTCCCACGTTTTTCCGCCATTATCGGAATAGAAAATACCCGATGCGGTATTCTCACGGTTAAAATATCCTCTGCCGGACACGGCGTAAAGGATAAATTTCTTCATGCCGGCGTCATAACCGCCTGTGAAAAAGTTGAATTTCACGTCTTTTTCAGGTACGCCATAACTTTGCCATTGCCCGTCGATCCGCTGATGTACGCCGTTACTTCCTGCTACATAGAGCGAACGTTGATTGCCGGGCGATGACGGATCGATGAATATACGCTTAATATCCTGCTCGAAATCTTTCTCTTTCATCCACTCCGCTCCACCGTCAGTCGAAACATAAAGCGCTAATGACCGGTCGATACGGATGGCGGCATACAGATGATTCGGTTGCGAAGGATCGATGGCTAAAGCCGCTACCGACCGTTGGGTTGAATCTTTCAACACGATCGTTTCACCGGCATGATCGCCTCTCGACACTTTGCATATCATGTCCGAAGGTTTCGGATATAAAAGGTTCCATGTCAAACCCTTATCATCGCTTTTAAAAAGACCGAACGACTGGGCGTACACCACATTCGGATTAACCGGGTCAAACACAAAAAAACGAACCATGCTTCCCAGGTTGAACATACGCCACGATTCACCGCCGTTATGAGTTACGAAAGAACCTCCCATATCGCATGTGACGAATGTAAAGTCGGCATCGTGCGGACTGACTGCCGGATTAAACTGAGCGCCGCCACCGCCAATACCCACATGGCTCCATTCGACGCGTTTATCGTCGGATCGTCCATCCTGACTGCAAGCAATGAATAACGTTGTCCAAAACACAATGCATGCGGCGCAGATAGTCCGCAAACGAATAAAAAATTTTTGTTTCATATTGATAAAATTTGATTAGCCGTACCACGGCCGTTTTCTGTTACTCAAATTATTCAGCACATCAATGCAAATATTGACATCTTCAACCACTTGAAAATCAAACATGCCTACGCAGATAAAGTCTGCTCCGTTCTCGAACGCCCACCTGAATCCGTCTTTTGGACGGATAGCGCCTGCGGCAAGCGTCTTGAAACCGATCACCGGCGTTTTCGTTCGATTGACAAATTCCGTAGTGAGGTCGGGGAAAGAACACCAGATATTGTCATGAAACTTGTTGTGATCTTTGTACTCTTCGCCTATTACTTCATACGGCAAGCGGTTTTCGCGCGGATGTGCCGACCAATAGTCGTCGTGGTGCATCGTTTTCATGAAATAATCTGGAACGATACCGTGTTCTTCACATGCTAATAATGAATAAACGGAATGTGCGCAAATACCTGCCACTACCCCGTTACTTCGTATGCGTTGTAATAACCCGTGGATCAGATCGAATTTATTTTCGAGCACTAACCGGTCGCATACACCTCCATGCAACTGAACGATGTCAATGCCGTTATCGACAGCCGTTGCCACGTTTTCGTATATATCGTCCGCTTTCTCGTTGACGCCGGCCTGCATAATCACCTTAATTTTACTGCCGGTGATTTTTTTGTATTTGACGATGGTAGGCATGGCAACGAAACTGGTGTTGATGCAATTCATTCCGGCCTGTTCGCCCAGCATAATGGTTTCAAATACTTTTTTGTCGGTGTTGTATGCTTTGTACAATTTGCTGACGTATAGTAAGTCGCGTGAATGGGCATACCCTACAATCTGGTTGCCGCCCATGATCATCCGGCTAATAGCGAGGTTGCCGATTTTCCCCATGGGTAAGGCGCCTTTCAACTCGCTCAGGTCCATTCTGTTGATTTGGATGGTTGCTCCCGACAGCGTGTCGACGCCATACGTTTTGCTTCTCTGCCAGGCGCCCCAGCCAAACAAGCCTAAGAAAGGCAACGTGACTAACTCTTTCAGCGCCGTGCGGCGTGATTGTTGAACCGGTCCGCCCGTCGCTTCGAGCGTAACGGTGGAATCAGTCGATTGCGCATCAGTGCCGGCAGAGGAAACAGGTTTTCCTTTTTTGAATCGTGGCATCAGATTGTCCAAACCGTAACCCTTTTCCCTGTAACAAAAGAAAAGGAGAAGCACACATGTTTCGATCAACAGCGGATTAATGATATACACTGCTCCATCGCCGCCTAACATAGAAGCTCCAAAGGGAGGGTATGCAAAATAATAGAGCAGAAGCAGGAAAGCTCCTGCAACAGACGCCCATCGTACAGTTAATCCGACAAATAAAGCCAATCCTATCAGGATCAACCCCCATACATTGAGGAAATCGACCACGGCAAGCCTTGCAGGGGTTGCGGCTAACCAATGGTAATAGCCTGAAAGAAAGCCAAAGGTGTTGTTCAGATAAGAAGCGGCAGACCAGTTTTCGGAAAACAGTTTGATAAGTCCTTCATACAGGAAATGCCACCCGACTGCAGCACGGATGACAGTGATAATTATTTTTTTCATAATTCATCCATTACCTTGTTTCAAACTGGTCCAGCACATCTTCGGTAGCTTCCGGGTCGCCCTTGGCAGGCCCGTGCCATACGCCACCCCCAAAAGTAAGAACGAAAATCATGTCGGGATCGCGCGGGTCGGGCGTCACCCGATGTCCCCATTTGAAATTGTAGCCTCTGATACGCGTCCATGTTTTGGCGCCATCTTCCGAATAATAGGCTGATGCATTGAAGCCGCAGGCATAATACCGTCCGTTGCGCGGGTCGAACGAAACGGCGTAGATATGCTGGTCCTTGTCCATTACCTGCGTCCAGGTTTTACCTTCATCGTCGGAGATAAAAATACCGCCGCCTATATCCGATGCAGAGCGGTTGCGTGTAGCCCTTCCCCAAGCCGACAGCACAAGCCTGTTGGGATATTTCTTGCTGGTGACGATGTCGGTTGGTCCGTTACATTCATCGGGGAGCGTCATCTTCGTCCATGATTCGGCGCCGTCGGTCGATTTATACAGGGCGCCGTCGCCATCGTTACCGATGGTTCCGTTCTCGCTTCGCCGGCTCACGATCAGAAACAGCGCTCCGTCGCGCTCGCGTCGCTCAATCCGGAAAGCAAAAGGCTCGGTTCCTTCTATGCCGTTATTCTTTTGAACCCACGTCAGACCTCCGTCAGTCGATTTATACACGCCTTTACCAAACGCGCAGGCGTATAGCGTTCTCGAATCCTTGCTGCTTTTCGGATCAAGCAGGATATGTGTCATGGCGGCTTCACCGATGGAAGCGCTCACATTTTCCCAACGGTCGCCGCCGTTATCGGTACGTGTGATACCTCCTGTATATTTGTCAACGCCGCCTCTACGGAACATTTTTGGTCGCGGCAAGTCGTGATTCTGGCTCATCACCGCCCATACCCGTCCTTTCACGTCGGGGTCGAAAGTAACCCAATAAGTCGTGTTCCTCCAGGCTCTCGGCACGCCGTTGTTCAGGGTAGCCGCATGCCATCCTTTTCCGCCGTTCCTGCTTTCCTGCAATCCGATGTCGGTCAGGGAAACAAAAATATGATTCACGTCGAATGGATCGAAAACGATGTCATACCCTGTGGTCACATGTATGCCCCGTGAATCCCAGCTGCCATCCGACAACTTTCTGGTATAGACGGCGTCCCATGTTTTTCCGCCGTTATTGGTACGAAGTGTACGGCCAAAATCCGCTCCGTAACAGATATCCGCATTATTGGGCGCGATTGCCAGATGAAATGGATTTTCGCCCCATCCCGGCCCCGACCAGATATCCATCCAGTCGCCGGTGAAATTCGGAGAAGTGAGATGCGAACCCTTAAACATTTTATCTTGCCATGGGAATGTCCATGTCTTGCCGTAATCCACACTTTTTGCAACGCCAATACAAGTCGTGTCGGGATGGGTTTTAAAATTATTGTACGATACATACAACGTTGAAGGATGATACGCGCTTGTTGCCATTGACCTCAATTCCACCTTTTCCAAGTCGGCGACGCAATATTTTAGCAGCCCTTCGTGGCAACTTTTCCATGATTTGCCGCCATCTTCGGAAATGTATATGGCATTATCCGTGTCGTCTGTCCGGTTGAAATATCCTTTTCCGGAAAAGGTGTAGATGATAAATTTCTTCCTGTCTGCGTCGTAACCGGCTGAGAAAAGGTTGAATTTGATGTTGTTCGCCGGTTTCCCGAACGATTGCCACTTACCGTTGATCCGCTGGTCTACACCGTCGCTCCATCCCACGTAAAGTGTACGTTGATCAACCGGCGATGACGGATCGATAAAAATACTTTTGATGTCGTGGTCGAAATCCTTCTCTTTCTTCCACGCCGCGCCACCGTCGACGCTTGAATAGAGCGCCATGCCCTGTTCGTCGCGGATAGCCGCATACAGGTTCTTCGATTGTACGGGGTCGATGGCCATTGTTTGCAACGAGCTGCGTACTGAATCTTTTGTGAGCCAGGTAACACCTGCATGGTCGCCTTTGGAAACCTTGGCTGCAATTTCCGAAGCCTTCGGAAAGAAAACATTCCAGGTGAGTCCCTTGTTCATGCTTTTGTACACGACGCCCGATTGGGCATAAACCACATCCGGATCAACCGGATCGAAAAGAAAGAAGCGCACCATACCGCCGAGATTGAACATTCTCCACGATTCGCCTCCATTGTGCGTTACAAACGACCCGCCCATGTCGCACGAAACGAACGCGAAATTTTCGTCGTGCGGACTGACTGCGGGATTAAACTGTGCACCGCCGCCGCCGATACCGGTCTGGCTCCATTCGATGCGTTGGATTTCGGTCGCGTTGGATTTTTGAGCGCCAGTACAACCTGCAATTATTAATGCGATCAGCGCAATAACTATGGCATTAACAAACCTTAATTGATAGAACTTTTTCATTTTCTTAAAAATTGATTATTATTGATTTGATATTATTTACTTTTTCCGGAAGCTGATTTTTTCATTTACCTTCTTTCATAATGTGTCAAAACATCTTCCGTCGCTTCAGGATCGCCGGTGGCAGGACCGTACCATACGCCGCCGCCGAAGGTGGTTATGAATATCATTTTTGGATCGCGCGGGTCGGGATTTACTCTGTGTCCCCATTTAAAATTAAAGCCTTTGATACGGTTCCACGTATCGGCGCCGTCTTCCGAATAATACGCCGAAGCATTGAACCCGCAGGCATAATACCGTCCATTGCGCGGGTCGAATGAAACGGCATAAACATGCTGGTCATTTCGCATCGTCTGTTTCCATGTTTTGCCTTCATCGTCGGAGATGAATATCCCGCCACCTGCTTCGGAAGCGAACCTGTCCGCTTTGGGTCTACCCCAGTCGGCTAAAACCTGCCGATAAGATAGGCTGACAGTCTTCGCAAACAGGGTAGTTGGCGCCGTTGCGCTGCCCCATGCGGACAAGACAAGTCTGTTTGGATATTTTTTAGATGTTACAATGTCCGTCGGACCGTTGCAACCATCCGGCAACATCATCTTTGTCCATGTATCGGCGCCGTCTGTCGATTTGTACAAAGCGCCGTCCCACTCATTACCCATGCTGCCGTCCTCGCTGCGCCTGCTCGCAATCAGAAACAGCGCGCCGTCGCTTTCACGACGTTCCATCCGGAAAGCGAGCGGTTCGACGCCCTCAATTCCGTCATTTTTCTGAACCCAGGTTAATCCCCCGTCGGTCGATTTATACACGCCTTTACCGAAAGCGCAGGCATACAGCGTTCTCGACTCCCTGTTACTGGTCGGGTCCAGCAGGATGTGCGTCATCGCCGCTTCACCTATGGACGAACTTACAGGGCGCCATGTGGCAGCGCCATCGTCGGATAACAGCACACCGCCCTGACATCTGTCCAGACTAACCCTGCCGAACATCTTGGCGCGCGGAAAATCGTGTTCTCTCGACATGACCGCCCAAATCCTGCCTTTTACCTCCGGATCAAAAATCAACCAGTAGATGTTGCCTCTCCAATTGCGGGGTACGCCGTTGTTTTTTGCCGAAGCGTTGACCCAGCCTTTTCCTCCGTTGTTGCTTTCCTGTATCCCGATATCCGTTGTGGCAATAAAGAGGTGGTTTTCGTCGAACGGATCAACAGCAACCGTATAACTTGTGGTTACGTCCAATCCGCGTGATGTCCAGCTTCCGTCAGGCAACCGTTTTGTATATAAAGGTTCCCATGTTTCACCGCCATTTTCGGTTTTGACGGTTCGTCCAAAATCTGTTCCATAGCAAATATTTGCATCAACAGCCGATACGGCAAGCGCAAACGGATTTTCACCCCAGTTCGGACCAAAATTATCGTTTATCCAACAGCCGCCGTAATTCGGCATCGGTATACCAACACCGCTTCCAGTTGTTTTATCCTGCCATGGCAGTGTCCATGTCTTGCCGAAATCTACGCTTTTAGCTACACCAAGACATGTTGTATCGGCATGGACAGCCAGGTTTTTGTACGAAACATACAAAGTATTTGGATGTAAAGCGCTTGTTGCCAGTCCTCGAAATTCTGCCCTTCTCCTTTCAGGCATACAGTAGTCAAGCAAGCCATCCTGACGGTTTTGCCATGTTTTCCCACCGTCATCAGAATAAAAAATTCCCGATTGCGTATTTTCGTTATTAAAATAGGACCTGCCGGAAATGGCATAGAGTATATATTTCTTTGCTGTCGCATCGTAACCGCCGGTAAAAAAATTGAATTTCACCTCTTTATCCGGTGTGCCGAAACTTTGCCACAGTCCGTTTATGCGCTGATCGACGCCGTAGCTCCACGTTAAGTAAACGTTACGTTGCGTTGCCGGCGACGAAGGATCGATGAAAATATTTTTGACGTCGTGGTCTAATTCTTTCTCTTTCTTCCATTCCGCGCCGCCGTCGGCGCTCGTATAAAACGCGACGGACTGTTCAATGGAAATGACTGCATACAGCATCTTCGATTGCGCCGGATCGATGGCTAACGCCTGTACTTCACGACTTGTCGAGTCTTTCAGAAACATCACTTCACTGGCATGGTCTCCTTTCGAAACCTTGGCTATCACCTCCGAAGCCTTCGGATAAAAGAGATTCCAGGTTTGTCCCTTATCGTCGCTTTTATAGAGCCAGGGCGAACTGACAAACGACCCGAACGAATTGGCATATACTACATTCGGATCAACGGGGTCGAAAACGAAATAGCGCACACGACCTCCGAGGTTGAACATTCGCCACGATTCGCCGCCATTGTAAGTTACGTAACATCCTCCCATGTCGCACCCGACAAATGCCATGTTGGCATCATGCGGGCTTATTGACGGATTGAACTGGGCGCCTCCGCCTCCAATGCCGACGCGCGTCCATTCATTGCGTCGGCCATCGGATTGTTGCATTCTCTGACTGCACGAAATAATAAACGCTGCAAATAACGTCATGTATATACAACACAATCGCTGTAACCAATAAACTGTTTTAGATTTCATATTGTTTTTTCATAATCGGGTTAAGTAAGGTTGACTAATAAATAACGGCACAAAGGTAAAAATTTATTTACAAATTACGAAAGGGCGCATTTACTAATTGAACTTATCCATTTATAACAACATGCTTTCTTTTTATTATGATGAATATCCATTGTTTGATTGTATCATAACAACTCCCTGGTTAAGTAATGCGGTTCAAGATCTTATATTGATGATTGATCGGGATGACGATCTAAAATACAATTTCCATTTACTTGATGGGAAACCTATCCTTCCCGATAATTGGCGGGATGGCTCAACAGAGCAGTTTATTGAATTGGGGAATAAATGGTTAAAACAAAGGGAAGAAAATGCGTTAAAACGAAAAGCGAATTGGGATATTTTTATTAAATATTTAACTGATGCCGGAAAGATTATACAATAAACAAGATTTACAATCCTGACAGTTTGAATTGTTTGAATTGTCTGAATTTACAAGTCAAAAAATTCAATATCGATAATATTACAATTATTATGGCAGGATGTCTTCAATTGCTTCAGGGTCGCCTTTTGCAGGACCGTACCATACGCCTCCGCCAATACCTATGACGACCCTATAAACGGTATCTATGTTTCGCTAAGCGGCAACGGTGTAACGGCAACCTGCATGATTCCAAAGACGATGCGGTAAAAATCAAACCCGACTGCTAAAACATCTTGATCCCTAACTTTTCATAAAAATACGTAATAGTCTAAAAAAAGTATTGAAAATGTTTGCATTAT
>Ga0082212_10002089_pt1 | contig 29371 bp, 26 predicted proteins | sample TergutNt197P3_FD_71548 | JGI IMG/M metagenome (GOLD analysis project Ga0082212, IMG submission 71548) | Neocapritermes taracua P3 segment gut microbial communities from Petit-Saut dam, French Guiana - Nt197 P3 | ecosystem: Host-associated > Arthropoda: Insects > Digestive system > Gut ...
TTAGTGGATTTTTATCCGAAAATGGCCCTCGTGCACAATGCAGTGATAGCAAAAGTGGCTTCAGGGGACTCGTGCAGCCGATTTTTTCCCTGTTTACCTGATGAAAGTCATGGTTTTTCTGGTTGTGGTCATAGTTTGCCCGGTCAGAGTTGTGCACGAGGGGCGTTTTCGGATAAAAAGTCTTTCCTTCCCTGGATTCTGCGGCCCCGCTTCCCTGTCATTTTGCGTATACCCGACCTCGGTCATTCCGCGGAGGGCGCTAGCCCGACTCGCGGAATCCAGTGAAGCGATCAACTATGAAAATGAGTCTGTGGGTGATCACTCATCACCGATGGTCAGCACGGTGGCCAGTGTGATATCTGGACCCTGCGAGACGGTGTTCCTCGCTTCGCTCGTTACCCGTCCGCAGGGTGACACCTTCCACGTCATTCTGCGGAGCGACACCTTCAACCCTGTCCTTCTGCGGAGCGACACCTTCAACCCTGTCCTTCTGCGGAGCGAAGCGACTCGCAGAATCTAGACATTTGATCAACCATTCCAGTGAGTGTGTTGGTGATCTTTCACCACCGACAGTCACCACCATGGCCAGTGTGGATTCTGGGCCCTGCGAGACGGTGTTCCTCGCTTCGCTCGTTACCCGTCCGCAGGGTGACACCTTCCACGTCATTCTGCGGAGCGACACCTTCAACCCTGTCATTCTGCGGAGCGAAGCGACTCGCAGAATCTAGACATTTGATCAACCATTCCAGTGAGTGTGTTGGTGATCTTTCACCACCGACAGTCACCACCATGGCCGGTGTGATCTCTGGACCCTGCGAGTCGCGGAGCCTGTGCTGCGGAGCCCGCTAGGGCGACTCGCAGTGCTCCGCAGGGTGACCGAGGTAGATGCGCCAGGGTGACAGGGTTGCGGATACGCCAGGGTGACAGGGCTGGGGATGCGCTAGGGCGACTAGGTTGGGTGCAGTGCAGCAACCACGCGAGGTTTCTTCGTAATGCTCATTGAGCAGTTGCGGGCGATAGGTGACGCTCTGGTTAGAGTACCCAGATGAGCAGTGCCGACACTGTGGCAACAAGAATCAATCCGGTGACGATCAGCAAAACGATTCTCAACGTCGTACGGTCACGCTTGACCGTATTCGAAGCCAGCTCAACCGGGGTACGCCCTTCGACAATCACTGATGAAGGATCCTGGTCACTGCTAGGAACCAAGTCGCCAAGCTCCTCACTAGCGATGACCTCTGTGGGGAGATGAGACGGGGGAGTCATCATGCCACGTGGGGCAGGAGTCTGCGGTTCAGCCCCCATCATCCCCGAGACGGCGGCGTCAGGAGCTGGAAGATACCCAGGATCGAGTGCGGGACCTGCCTGAGCTTCAGTACGGAAGAAAGAATCCGGCAGAGAAATCGGAGCCTGCTGGGGTGGGTTCTGGACCCGCTCATCGAATTGAGGTACAGGCATGGCCGCTGTGGCATCCAGGGCAGACATGGTTGTTGGTATGGCACCCACACCCGGAGCTGGTGTGACTCCGGGAATATTTGGTGGATAAGCCATCCCGTCTGGCAGGGGTGCTCCCGGGGGAAGCTCCCCACCCACGAGCGCATCAAGACGCGGAGTTTCTGACGATGTCGTCACACCAGGGGATCCACTGGCGTCAATCTCACCAGTCGGCGAGACACCGAGCATCTGTTCAAGCAGTGAGGGTTCCTCTGATGTGGATGGCCCCGAGATTGATGGAGTTCCGACCACGACACCTGCCGCATTGAGTACAGGGGTCTGGCTTCCAGTTTCAGCAATGATCTGATCGAGGACTGATGGAGTCCCCACAGGTGGTGCGGGAGTCGGTGAGGGTTGCCCGGGCAGTGGTTGTCCTGGTGGTGACCAGGGTGCAGCGACACCTGGTGTGGCCGACTCTGCGATGAGTTGATCGATCATCGATGGCTGACTGGGAACCGGGGGTTGCATGGGTGGCTGGACTGGTGGCCCTGCTGCAGTGACCCCGTACCCTTCAGGAATGGGGGGGATAACCGGAGGTACGACCGCTGCCGGTGGATAACCGGTGGCCACAGGCGTACCCTCCATGAATACTGACCCAGGGGTACTTGGTATACCGGGAGCCATGGGAGGTGGGCTGGTTGGTACTGGTGGTGCCATCGGTGGCAGGGTGGCCGGTGGCGTACTTACCTGTGGAACTGGCGCGGGTGGCACCTGTGGGGTGAAGAATTGATCAAAAGCCCCAGGAACCTGTGAAGGTGTTTGCGGTACGGGAGGTTCGACCGGTGTCGCAGGCGTACTCAAAGATGGGGCAGCTCCACCATAGACTTCCTCAAACCGAGCAAGGCCCTCTTGGGTGTCGAAGGCAGGGATCTGATCATCCCACACAGGTGTGGGAGGGATCGGTGCAGCTGCTGGTGCGGGGGTTGGTGTTCCACCAACTGGGGAAGGACCGGAAACCACAGGAGGTTCCGCACCTGGGGTTGGCAGTGGGGGAAGAGGTGGCAGGGGAGCCGGTGGGGCTGGTGGTGCCGGTGGCGGAGCTTCGGGCGTACCCAAGGATGCCCAAGGATTCGATGGAAGTGCCGCTCCTTGTGATGGGAATGCTTCAACCCACGGATTAGTGCGGGCTGCTGGTGTCTGACAAGACGGGCATGATGCTTGATCGTCGGCAAAGTTAAAACCGCACTGATTGCAAAACATCCTCCACCCCTTTCAACCCTGAGCTATCGGTTCTAGCTCTCCGGGAGATGTACGAGCGCGACTTCCTTACCCAAGTCACATGGAAAAACCCTACCATTTCTGCGTGGGACCGTGCTACCAACGGCCACCACCGCCACCACCAACCCCACCACCGAAACTGCCACCAGAGAATCCTGACCCACCGATGGAACCACCCGTGGCTTGGGCTTGGGCCATGGCATTGGCTCTCACAGACTCACCAAAGGTGGATCCCATCCGATCCATGGAACGATTAATGGATCCCCACACCGGGCCGCGTGCGCCCGGATATCCGGTGTACCACGTCGGTTGTGGTACGGGGGCCCCCATGGCAACGAGTTGTTCAAAGATTTTCGCCCAACGATCAGCACAGCCAAAACCGATAGCATAGGGGAGATATTGGGAGAAGATGTCTTGGCCTTCCTCCCATTTAATCTGCTTGGCTTCAGCTGTTTCGAGGTATTTCTTGAACCCGAACCCTTGGTAAGCAACAGCGGAACCCACAGGTGTGCGTACGGGCATCTTGCCAGCAATAGCTGCCATTCCAAGGCCAAAAATAGCGAAAGGAATGGCAAGCCATCCGAGCCCCCCCAACCCAGACTTGCCTAATTGCGAACCTAGATAAATAGCTCCAGCTGAGCCAGCAGCAGCAATGAAGAGCCCACCTGTACGCCAGGCAGCAACAACTGCTTGAGGGTTGGATTTGTACCATTTTTGGTGGTGGAAATCTTTATCTATCATGGCTTTGAACCCTTGATAGGTTGAATAGAATTTCGCACTAGTCATCTCCGTACTAGTGATCGGTCGACCCGAACCAATGAGTCCTTTCAGAATGCTCTGTTCAACCGGTGTGAGAGGGTCGCGACCAGAATTGGCTGGACTGATAGTGAAGTCCTTGCCTTTTCCCTGCTCGAAATGCAGGTGCCCTCGTACTGCTAGGTCAATGATGGTGGCAGTAATGTCCTCGTCTTTGGTTCCTTCACGAATCAGGGCACTCACCAAACCTGGGGGAACACCCGGTGGTGGAGCAAAAGCTACTGGTGCATCAGTGACTTCCGCGTACTTGATTTCAACCTTGTCCCCGGCGACAGGCAGCATACCGGGAGCGACATTAGCGTACTGCGCGTCGCGGCCCCTCTTGGTGAAGTGTGTCAGGATCCATCCTGCAATGGCAGCCACAATTCCGGAGCTTCCTGCGGCGACCTTGCCTCCTGTTGTGGTGAGGTCAAAGGGGCTCTGAGACTTGGATACGGTTTCAATGTTGACACCAGTGAAGGTTTTGGCTGGGAATCCGGCAGTAACAGCCACACCTGATCCTGGTGATACACGATCGTGGGTCCACGTGGCTGAGGATCCTTCAGAAGAATGAGATATACAAGGGTCTGTCCAGTTTGTGTTGAAACGACCAGTCAGACAGGCAGTCTTGACGACATCAACAGGACCATTGATGGTGACCGTGACATTCGAGATTGGCACTTCCCAGCCAGGTGGGACTGCATTCCAGAAGATTTCATCCATGCCGGATTCTTCAACCTCAGGGTTGACGATTCCTGTGACGGTGTAGGAGATGACGTACGTCTGCAAACCGATGACGCTCACATCGGGGTCGCCGATGCGAATGTACGTTGTTTCTCGATCAGATTCCCTCGTGAAGCTGGATGGAGCTCCAGTCGGGGAAGTGACAGAAAAATCGGTATAGTTGATGAGCCGATCGAGCGTCCCTGTGAATTCCTGTCGCGTGGTGAAATAGGCGTAGATTCCGTGACCAGGGTAGGTGAAGTTGTAGTCAATCGTCTGGGTGACGTGAAAGGTCCCGTCGCGATCGACATCAGCGACCACTTCAAAGCGGGTGATTTCTTCTCCCTGATCTGCGTGGGCAACCCCCGAGGGTAGCGCCATCACACAGGTGAAGAGGGCTACTGCCAGTATGGAGAGTACGCGCTTCATAACATCCAGTGTACGCCGAAAAGCTCGCACGTCATTCTGCGGAGCGAAGCGACTCGCAGGTGACGTAGCGGGGGGCACATCCTGCGGACCGCCTCAAGGCGATCCATTACTGTCATTCTGCGGAGCACTGCGAGTCGCCCTAACGGGCTCCGCAGCACAGGCTCCGCGACTCGCAGAATCTAGACAAGCGACTAACCACAAAACGAAGTCTGTTGGTAGTGAGCCTAGTCGGCAGACTCCCATTGGTGGTTAGAGTAGTATCTGGATTCTGCGAGTCGCGCTGGCGCGCTCCGCAGAATGACGGGGGCGAGTCGAGCTGGTGCGCTCCGCATGACCGGGGAGGGGAGCCCTAGCGCGTCCATCATGTGGTCAGATTTATAGTTTCATCCATAGTTATATACAGTAGGATGGTCGCGAGCTTGCTCCCGTATTCACGGAGGAAACTCGGATCGTCTTCCCCGTACGAAGGACTGAAATGAATCTGTACGCTCCGATTATCGGGCTACTAGCGCTGACAGCGGGATTCATGGCCATATCCATTATGATCTCGACCGTACTGGGACCACATCGCAAGAACAAAGCCAAGTACGAGGTCTACGAGTGTGGAGTCGAAGGCACACCCCAGCCCCTGGACGGGGGCCGAATCCCGATCAAGTACTACATCACAGCTATGCTCTTCATTGTCTTTGACATTGAAATAGTCTTCCTCTACCCATGGGCAGTGTCGTACAACTCCATGGGGTTCTTCGCCGTGGTGGAGATGATCCTGTTTATCGCCACTGTTTTCATTGCATACATCTATGTTCTTCGCCGTGGTGGCTTGAATTGGGAATGAGAAGAAATGGGCATAGAAGATAAGGTACCGGGATTCCTGCTGACCACTGTTGAAGGGGTCTTCGGATGGTTGCGCCAAGCATCACTGTGGCCAGCGACCATGGGTCTAGCCTGCTGTGCCATTGAGATGATGGCCTTCGGTGCACCACGATTCGATGCCGGACGATGGGGGCAGGAAGTGTTCCGTGCCTCACCGCGCCAAGCGGACCTCATGATCGTGTCCGGTCGCCTCTCGCAGAAAATGGCTCCCATCGTACGCCAGGTCTATGACCAGATGCCGAACCCGAAATGGGTACTCTCCATGGGTGCTTGTGCCTCCACTGGTGGACTCTTCAACAACTATGCTGTCGTCCAAGGCTGTGACCATATTCTTCCTGTTGATATCTATGTCCCCGGGTGCCCACCGCGTCCGGATATGCTCATCGATGCGATCTTTAAACTGCGCAAGAAAGAAGTCCAGTGGGATCCTATTGGTAAGAACATCGCCAAACAGGTTTCTGCAGCCGAAGATTCCCTCATCGGTTCCCTCGAACCGCCAGTGGGAGGCTCACTGCGATGAGCACATGGTTCACTGCTGCAATCAAGAGGTGCAAAACTCTCGTACCCGGATCGGTCAAGGCATCAAACCGCGATCATGGGGAGTTGACCATCACCGCAGACAAGAACAAACTACTCGATCTCATGAGTGCAGCCCGTGATGACAGCGAGTTGAGGTTTGAGATGTGTACGTCAGTCTCTGGTGTTCACTATCCCGACAATGAAGGTTCAGAACTCCACGTGGTGTACGAACTGCTGTCGATGACCCACAATCGACGCATGCGTATCGAGGTTGCCGTACCAGATGAGGACCCAGTACTCGATTCAATAGTCTCCATTTATCCCCACGCCGACTGGCATGAACGCGAAACATGGGACATGTTCGGGATCCTTTTCGGCGGCCACCCCAACCTAACGCGCATACTCATGCCAGATGATTGGGATGGACACCCAGGGCGCAAAGACTATCCTCTTGGTGGTGTGCCACTGAAGTTCAAAGGTGCCCAAACCGCTCCGGTTGAAGACAGGAGGGTGAGCAGATGAATCTTCCTACGGAATACCTCATCACTGGCGGTGACATGGATGAGGTCGTGACAGCTCAACTCAACCGCAGCGATGAGATCATCGTCATTAACATGGGGCCGCAACATCCTTCCACTCATGGCGTTCTACGACTTGAGGTGGAACTTGATGGGGAATCCATCCTGTCAATTAAGCCAGGTATCGGATTCCTGCATTCAGGGATCGAAAAGTCGATGGAGCACCGTACCTGGGCTCAAGGGGTCACCTATATCACTCGAATGGATTATGTCGCTCCAATTTTTAATGAAGTAGTTTATTGCCTTGCTATGGAGAAACTGCTTGGCATCGATGTGCCTGAGCGGGCCAATACCTTGCGCGTCCTCACGATGGAATTGGGGCGCATCGCCAGCCACTTGGTTGCTATAGGAACCGGCGGAATGGAAATCGGTGCCTTGACAGTGATGACTATTGGTTTCCGCGAGCGCGAAATGATTCTCGACTTCTTTGAGGCCCTGTGCGGGACCCGCATGAATCACGCTTATATTCGTCCTGGTGGGGTCAGCATTGACCTTCCCGATAACGGTCTTGCCCGGCTTCGTACTGTCATCGAATGGCTGCACAAACATCTCCCCGAGTACGCCGGGTTCTGCAATGAAAACCCTATCTTTGCTGCGCGAATGGCGGATGTTGCCACCATGAGTTTCCCGCAAGCTATTGCCATGGGGGTGACCGGCCCACCTTTGCGCGCGACCGGATATCCGTGGGATCTGCGCAAAAAGCAGCCCTATTGCGGCTATGAGAAGTACGATTTCGATGTCATCACCTGGGACACGTGTGATGCGTACGGGCGATTCCGTGTGAGACTGTCTGAGATGTGGGAGTCGCTGAAGATTGTTGAGCAATGTTATGAAAAACTGGCATCAACCACTGGTCAGCCGGTCATGACTGAAGACCCCAAGATTGCTCAACCTGGCAACCTTACCCTCGGGCCTGATGGGCAAGGTAACTCCCCGAAGCATGTGAAAAAAGTGATGGGCCAATCCATGGAGGGACTCATTCACCACTTCAAACTGGTGACCCAAGGGTTTGCTGTTCCGCCAGGGCAGGTTTATCAAACTATTGAGTCCCCTAAAGGTGAACTGGGTTGCCACCTGGTTTCTGATGGCGGTACGCGCCCCTACCGCGTGCACTTACGTGACCCCGGATTCCATCACCTCCAGTCAGTGCCTCTCCTGTGCGAGGGTGGAATGCTCTCAGATGTGGTGGTGGCTGTAGCGAGTCTTGATCCTGTGTTGGGAGGTGTCGACCGATGAGCGACGTATCCCATAACGGTATCGACATGTCAGATCGTACGACCAATATTGATCAAGCAGCGATCGACCAGATGATCGAATTGACCACACGCTACCCACAGAAGCGCTCAGCCTTACTCCCGATGTTGCACTATGTTCAAGCCATCGATGGGCGGATTTCTCCGCGAGGAGTGGAGGCCTGTGCTGAGATTCTGGGAATCACAGAAGCACAAGTCGTGGGTGTGGCCACCTTCTACACGATGTACAAACGCCGCCCGGCAGGCAAACACCATATTGGAGTGTGTACGACCGCGCTGTGTGCAGTCATGGGTGGGGATGCCCTGCTGGAAGTGGTGGAAGACAAGCTGGGGATCACTCATGGTGAGACCACCTCTGATGGTATGTTCTCGGTGGAAAAAGTCGAGTGTAATGCGGCCTGCGATTTCGCACCGGTGATGATGGTCAACTGGGAGTTCATGGACAATATGACCCCTGAGAAGGCAGAACAACTCCTTGATGATCTCAGGGCAGGTACACCAGTGCACTCAACTCGTGGCCCCGAACTCACCTCACTTGCTGACAGTGAAAAGGTTCTTGCCGGGTTCAGCGATGGGAAAGCGGGCGAGGGCCCATCAGCAGGAGAACCCTCCCTCGAAGGAGTACGTCTCGCAGCCGACAAGAAGTGGACTGCTCCGTCAGCGAAGAAAGCAGTGAAACCCAAATCGGCCCCCAAGGTGATGAAGGGGGGAACGAAGTGACAGCAACACTGACCCCCGTCCTTACCAAAAACTGGGGAATGGAAAACTCGTGGACCCTGAAGGCTTATCAGAGTCAAGGCGGCTACCAAGGGCTCAAAAAAGCGTTCACCATGACCCCCGAGGACGTGATCACCGAGGTCAAGGATTCTGGACTCAGGGGCCGTGGTGGTGCAGGGTTCCCGACAGGATTGAAGTGGAGTTTCGTACCCCAAGACAACCCGAATCCGAAATATTTGGTGGTCAATGGTGACGAATCTGAACCAGGAACCTGCAAGGATATCCCGTTGCTGATGGCGAGCCCGCATACTCTCCTGGAGGGTGTCATCATCTCCTCGTACGCCATCAACGCCCACATGGCTTTCATCTATATCCGCGGGGAAGTGGTTCACCCGATCCGCCGGATGCGTCAAGCAGTCGAAGAGGCTTATGCGGCCGGTCTGCTCGGCAAGAACATTCTCGGGTCCGGTTTTGACCTGGATGTGATCGTACAATCGGGTGCCGGTGCTTATATTTGTGGGGAGGAAACCGCCCTGCTTAATTCGCTCGAGGGTCTACGCGGGCAGCCGCGACTTCGCCCTCCTTTCCCTGCGGTCGCTGGGCTTTATCAGTGCCCAACCGTGGTCAACAACGTGGAATCGATTGCGTCCGTACCGGCCATCATTGAGTACGGGAAAGACTGGTTCGCAGGGATGGGAACCGAGAAATCCCAAGGATTCACGATTTATTCCCTCTCGGGGCATGTCCAACGTCCCGGACAGTACGAGGCTCCCTTCGGAATCACCATGAGGGAGCTCCTCGACATGGCTGGTGGGATCCGTGAAGGCCACGAGTTGAAGTTCTTCACTCCTGGGGGGTCGTCCACACCGATTCTCACTGCTGAGCATCTCGATACAGTCATGGATTTCGAATCACTAGCTGAGGTTGGAACCATGCTTGGCACGAAAGCTTTGCAAGTTTTTGATGAGACAGTCTCAGTGGTGCGTACGACACTACGCTGGGTGGAGTTCTATGCCCATGAATCGTGTGGAAAATGCACACCGTGTCGCGAAGGAACCCGGTGGCTCGTGCAATTGTTGACCAGGCTCGAAGCCGGTCAAGGTAAGCAAGGTGACGTGGATCGCCTCTTGGATGTTGTCGACATGATCAACTCGAAGAGTTTCTGCCCACTGCTCGGTGGTGCAGTTGGATGTGTGTCGAGTGCAGTCCAACATTTCCGTGAAGAATTTGAGGTGGGGTACGACACTCCAGCCTGGGAATATCTTCCCTACGAGCGCAGTGCATTATTCACCCAGGATCACGCAGATATTCTCCCTGAAGCGGATATCTCTGGTGAGGAGGTGAGTTCATGACCGAGAACCTTCCCCTCGCTGAGATGGTCACTGTCACTATTGATGGAAACCAGGTCACTGTTCCCCAGGGCACTCTCGCTATCAGAGCTGCTGAAGCTGCCGGAATCCATGTACCACGATTCTGTGATCACCCTTTGCTTGATCCGGTGGGTGCCTGCCGACAGTGTTTGGTGGACATCGTAGATGCCGGAAATGGGCGCGGGTTCCCCACACCCCAACCAGCGTGCACCACCCCAGTTGCTGATTCCATGGTGTTCAACACCCAGGAAAGCTCCCAAGGTGCAGCAAAAGCACAAGCAGACATCCTCGAACTCATCCTCATGAATCACCCCTTGGATTGCCCAGTGTGCGACAAGGGTGGCGAGTGTCCTTTGCAGAATCAAGCAATGTCTTCTGGGCGTAGTGAGACACGGTTTGATGGTGAAAAGAATTCTTTCCCTAAACCTATTGAGCTCTCAGAGTTGATTCTGCTCGATCGTGAACGCTGTGTTCTATGTACGAGGTGTACGCGGTTCTCTGACCAGATCTCTGGGGATCCCATGGTTCAACTGGTCGAACGTGGTTCGCACCAACAGGTTAATATCTTCCCGGATCAGCCCTACGACTCGTACTTCTCAGGCAATATTGTCCAGCACTGTCCCGTGGGTGCCCTCACGAGTGCCGACTACCGCTTCTCGGGGCGACCTTTTGATCTCACATCTACGCCCTCTACCTGCGAGAATTGTGCCTCAGGATGTGCACTTCGTGTGGAAACCCGCAACAACCGGGTTGTTCGCCGCCAAGCCGAGTCCAATGTGGAAGTCAATGAGCAATGGTCGTGCGACCGAGGCCGGTTTGGTTTCCACAGTACCCACGCCACAGATCGTGTCACTTCTCCCCTGGTTCGCCGAGATGGCCGACTCGTTCCCACATCCTGGAATGAAGCTATCGAGGTGGCAACACAGGGGTTGACCGACGCTGGTGACGCGGTCGGAATCGTGACCTCGGGTCGCCTCACTATGGAAACTTCTTATGCCTATAGTCTTTTTGCGCGCAAGGTTCTCGCCACGAACTCCATCGACTTCCGTGGTCGAGCTTCGTCGGTAGAAGAAGCCCAATTCCTGGCTTCGTGTGTTGTTGGGCAAACAGAGTTTGTTTCCTATGGCGATCTGGAAACCGCCTCCAAGGTCATCCTGGTTGGTTTCGAACCTGAGGATGAATCACCCATGGTTTTCTTGCGTCTGAAGAAAGCAGTACGCAAGAACAAACTCGTAGTTGAAACCCTCTCTCCGATCTATTCTCGAGCTTCAAAGAAGCTGGGAGCGGTGTTCACTCCTACTCGTCCAGCGGATCTCCCTGGGGCCATTGAGAGCCTCACAGTGGGCGAGGGTACGATCATCTTGGCCGGTGAAACACTTGCTCAGATTCCTGGTGCTCTGACTGCTGTGGCAGCTCTGGTCACCAACACTGGGGTGAAGGTGGCCTGGATTCCACGACGTGCTGGCGAGATGGGCGCCTTGGAGGCGGGGTGTCTGCCGGATCTCCTCCCAGGTGGGCACCTGGTCACTAGTCAAGAGTCACTCGACATCATGTCGGCGCACTGGAAGACAGACATGCCCACCACAGTCGGTCTTAATAGCGTTCAACAGATGAGCGCAGCAGCCGCAGGTGAGCTGAAGGCGCTGATTATTTCCGGTGTAGAAGCTGCAGATTTCGCTGACCGTAGAGAGGTCATGTCAGCAGTGAAGAAAGCTTTCACTGTGAGCTTCGAAACTCGACGCTCAGCCATTGCGTGCGAAGCGGACGTGGTCTTTCCGGTCGCAGTGCTTGAAGAAACCTCTGGCACCTTCCTCAACTGGGAGCACCGCCGAGCAGAAGTTAATCGGGTCGTGAAACCCACCTCAACATCTCTTACTGAGATCAGAATCCTCTCAGCGCTGGCGGACGCTCTCGGAACACCTCTAGGATTCCGCACCTCAGAAGGTGCACTGGAATCTTTCGATGAGATTCCCGTGTCAACGACTGCTCGTCCAAGCATCACATCAGTGAAACCAGCAAAGTACGCCAAACCGAAAAAGAACGAAGCACTTGTTTACTCTTGGCGTGAACTTCTCGATGATTCCCGTTGCCTTGATGGTGCCACTCGTTTGAGGGCTTCAGCGCGACCACCAGTGGTCAGAATGTCTGCCGAAACGGCGCGCTCAGCTGGACTGGTTGACGGGTCAGTCGTTGAAGTCGACGGACCCCACGCTTCCTTCATCATGCCGGTTGTCATCGAACCCACCATGGTGCCAGGCGTCGTGTGGCTTCCCACTCATGCACCTCACCAAGGCTTGACTGATATGGGTGTGGGTCTCGGGTCTGTGGTTTCGCTAACACCAGTGAAGGGAGGCAAGAAATGAACCCTGACGAACTACTACCGCAGTCAGCTGTCTTCGGCACAGATGTCTGGTGGATCGTAGCGATCAAAGTCTTGGGGCTATTTGTCGTACTACTGGTGTTCACCATTTTTAATGTGTGGTTTGAGCGTCGCGTTGTGGGCAAGATGCAGCAACGCAAAGGCCCCATCATGAATGGTCCCCTCGGCCTGGGCCAAGCTCTCGCTGATGGAACCAAAGCCCTTCTCAAAGAAGATTTCCGACCCACGGGAGCAGACAAAGTCGTCTTCAACCTAGCTCCCCTTCTCATGGGCACGGCAGCTTTCACCGCATGGTCAGTGATGCCTATTGGCGGTGAGGTGACCATCTTTGGTGAGGTTACGCGCTTGCAACTCACCGATCTTCCCATGGGCGTACTGTTCATCTTGTCGATTGCCTCCATCGGCATCTATGGCGTTGTGTTGGCAGGATGGGCTTCAACCTCTCAGTACGCGATTGTCGGTTCGATTCGGTCCACAGCCCAAATGGTGTCGTATGAAATCGCCATGGGTTTGTCGCTCGTGGCAGTGTTTATGTATGCCGGCTCGATGTCCACCTCAGGCATTGTTGACAAGCAAATGGAAACCTGGGGTGCTCTTCCACAACTTGAATTCCCTTCATGGTTTGGGATCCTGCTCTTCCCCAGTTTCATCATCTACGTTATTTCGATGGTGGCAGAAACCAACCGCGCACCCTTCGATCTGGTCGAGTGCGAACAAGAACTCGTCTCGGGTTATCTCACCGACTATTCCGGGTTCAGGTACGCGATCTACTTCTTGGCGGAATACATCAACATGGCAACTGTTTCTGGAGTGGCGACCACACTCTTCCTCGGTGGGTACCACGCTCCGTGGCCTCTCGTTCCATGGGTGAGTGATCACATGGGCTGGGCCTGGATTGATTCTGGGTGGATGGGGCCCGTGTGGTTCTTTGGCAAGGTTCTGGCCTTCATTTTCTTCTTCGTCTGGCTGCGAGGTACTCTCCCGCGATTGCGCTACGACCAGTTCATGCATCTGGGGTGGAAGTGGCTAATCCCGATCAATCTTGTATGGATCCTGCTCGTTGCTGTGGCACCTTTCATCTCGTCTCGTATCCTCACTGTGGGATGGTTCTCCCAAGAGCTGATGATCGGTATCACGGTAGCTTTGCTCGTACTGCTGGTCGTTGTTCTGCTGTGGCCTGACAAGAAATCGAAGGTACGATCCGAGGTTTCTCGTGTGCCCGAGATCAAAACGGGGGTCTATGATCCTTTCGAGTACGGCTATCCCGTACCCCCCATGCCTGGGCAGACGCTTGCAGAATCTAGTGACATCCTGGTGAGCGCCTCGACGACACCCACCAAACCCGCTATGCAGGTGCAAGAAAGCCAGGAGGTGGAGTGATGGGTTTCCTTGATGCATGGAAGGGTTTTGGGATCACCTTCGCCACTATGTTCCGTAAGTCCTTCACCCAGGGGTATCCCCAAAAGGGTAAAGAGAAGGTGACAGAGGCCCGATTCCATGGCCGTCACCAACTCAATCGCTGGGGTGATGGCTTGGAGAAATGTGTGGGTTGTGAACTGTGCGCCTGGGCTTGCCCGGCCGACGCTATCTATATCGAAGCAGCTGCTAACACTGATGATGAGCGTTATTCACCCGCCGAGCGGTACTCCAAGGTTTACCAAATCAACTATTTACGGTGCATCTTTTGCGGAATGTGTATCGAAGCCTGCCCCACTCGCGCCTTGACTATGACTAATGATTTCAAACTTGCTGATCGTACTCGTGCATCCCTGATCTATACCAAAGAAGAACTTTTAGCTCCGCTCTTGGAGGGGATGGACAACCCACCACATCCACGCCGCTTGGCTGATGATGAACGTGACTATTTCCTGGGGCTGCCAGACACTGGTGCTGATAACCGCGTACCTTTGCGTCCATCCAGCGAAGGGGGGGATGAGTGATGACCATGTTCATGGTGACAGGTCCCGAGATCGTTTTCTGGATATGCGCTGTCTTAGCGATTCTCGGAGCTGTTGGGTTGATTAGCTTCACCAAACCAGTCTATTCAGCCCTATGCTTGGCCCTGGTGATGATCTCTCTCGCAGTCATCTATGCGAGCCTCGGGGCACCCTTCCTCATGGCGGTTCAGATCATCGTTTACACCGGTGCAATCCTCATGCTCTTCCTTTTCGTCATCATGTTGGTCGGTGTGGACTCTCATGATTCTTTCACTGAAACCCTCAAAGGTCACTGGATAGCTGTGGGGTGTGCTGGTGCGGGCATTGCGATTCTTCTCATCCTCGCGGTCCTCCAAGGAGTGGTCGGTTCTCCACAAGGTGTGGAGGTGGCCAATGAGGCAGCTGGAGGTAATGTCCAAGGGTTGGCTTCACTCATCTTCTCCCGTTATGTCATTGCTTTTGAGAGTACGGCAGCCCTGCTCATCACTGCTGCGGTTGCTGCGATGGTGCTTGCTCACCCGGAACAAATCAGGAAGAAGATGGGTCAGCGTGAACGTGCTGCGCAGCGTTTGGAGGCATTCGTTGAAGCAGGAACCCATCCTGGGCCTAAACCAAACTCGGGTGTCTTTGCTCGCCACAACTCTATTGCTACTCCGGCTCTGCTTCCCGATGGGAGTGTCGCTCAGGATTCTGTCTCAGAGATTCTTGCCAGCCGTGTGCCTATCCCATCCAGCGAAGACCTGTGGGCTGCCCATGATGAAGTGCTTCTCGTGCTGGAATCTGCCGGTGATGAAGACCTGGAACTCGATGATGAAGACGATGAGATTCCAGACCAGATCGAAGTTTCTGCTGTCGAGGATTCTGCAACCGAGGTAGGTGAGCGATGACTAGTCTCTATGCTGCCTTAGCCGTCATCTTGTTCACTCTTGGTTTGATCGGTTTCCTCATTCGCCGCAATGCCCTGGTGATGTTCATGTGTGTTGAACTCATGCTCAATGCCTGCAACCTGCTCTTTGTTGCTTTCAGCGCCCACCATGGGATCCTCGATGGACAAATGGCGGCTTTCTTCGTCATGGTCGTTGCTGCTGCAGAAGTGGTGATAGGTCTCTCAATCATCGTGATGATCACCCGTGCTCGCCGTTCAACATCAGTTGATGTTGAGAATGTGTTGAAGGGGTAATGATGAGTCTTTACACTGTGGCGATCATCGACCAGTACGCCTGGCTACTCATTGCTATCCCAGCAGTGATGGCGGGGCTTCTGCTGGTCGTGGGGAAACTGACTAATTCTTTCGGTCACTTCCTTGCCACCTTAGCCCCCTTGGCTTCCTTCACTGGGGCACTGATTTTTTTCGTCGATCTTCTCAAACTCCCGGTCAGTGAACGCAGCGTCAATGTCCAGCTGTACACATGGATATCATCAGGGAGCTGGGATATTTCTGCTGGTCTTCTCATTGATCCACTGTCGATCCTCTTCGTGTTACTGATTACCGGTGTTGGGTCGCTTATTCATATTTATTCCATTGGTTACATGGCCCATGATCCGAATCGGCGTCGCTTCTTTGCGTACCTGAATTTGTTCATCGCAGCCATGCTCCTGCTTGTTCTTGCCAACAACTATCTTGTGCTTTTCGTTGGCTGGGAGGGTGTGGGCCTCGCGTCGTACCTTCTGATCTCGTTCTGGCAAGAAAAACCGAGTGCTGCAGCTGCAGGCAAGAAGGCTTTCATCGTTAACCGCGTAGGTGATATGGGGTTACTCATCGCAGCTTTCGCCATGTTGGCACTATTTTCTTCGACATCATTCGCGGACGTGAGTGCGGGGGCTGACAAGCTCTCCCCAGGATGGGCGACCTTCATTGGCATCATGCTCCTGGTGGGTGCTTGCGGGAAGTCCGCGCAGGTTCCCTTGCAATCCTGGTTGCTGGATGCCATGGAAGGCCCCACACCGGTCTCAGCCCTCATCCACGCTGCCACAATGGTCACTGCTGGTGTCTATTTAGTTGTCCGTTCAGGTGCGATCTTTGAGCAATCACCAACCGCCCAATTAGCTGTGGCGATCGTGGGGACGGTTACCCTTCTTGCTGGAGCCTGGATTGGGTGCGCCAAAGATGACATTAAGAAAGTGTTGGCTGGCTCGACCATGTCGCAGATCGGGTACATGATGCTTGCTGCTGGCATCGGGCCGGCTGGTTATGCTTTCGCGATCTTCCACCTGCTCACTCACGGGTTCTTCAAAGCGAACATGTTCCTCGGTGCTGGTTCAGTGATGCATGCCACCAACGATGATGTGGATATGCGTCACTATGGTGCTTTGCGCAAGGTTCTCCCCATCACCTTCGTGACCTTCGCTATGGGTTACCTCGCGATCATTGGTTTCCCGATGTTCGCTGGGTTCTATTCCAAGGATCACATCATTGAAGCAGCATTCCATGGGCAGCCCATTCTTGGTGTGTTGGCCCTCATCGGTGCTGGAGTGACAGCCTTCTACATGACCAGGTTGATGATGATGACGTTCTTTGGCGAGAAGAGATGGCGTCAGGGTGTACACCCGCACGAGTCTCCTGCAGTGATGTGGATTCCTTTGGTGATCCTTGCGATTGGCTCGCTGATTGGTGGCATGGCACTCAATGGTTGGATCGGCTCGTGGCTGGCTCCTATCGGTGCGCAAGCCAGTGAGCACGCCTCGTGGGTGCCAGCGATCACACCGATTGGGTTGATCACCATGGTGGTTGTCGCAGCTGGTGTGGCATTAGGTTGGTGGCTGAACAACAAGAATGTGCCGGACACTGCTCCGGCGAAGGTGTCGATTCTCACCACCATGGGCCGCAATGATCTCTTCGGCGACGTGGTGAATGAGTACATGGTGGTCAAACCGGCTGAGATCCTTGCCCGTGGGGTGGCTGCCACAGATGAACAGATCATCACTCCTGGTGTGGAAGGAACCGGTCACCTTGTTCAAGTCATGGGTGACAAGATTCGTTTCATTCAAAATGGGTACGTGAGAACTTACGGCCTCACGATGGCTATGGGGGCAGTCCTTCTTGGCTTGATCCTCTTGATCAGCAGATTGGTATGAGAGGAGCATGATGATATTTCCATTTCTGAGTGTATTAGCACTTATCCCTCTCCTGGGTGCCCTGCTGGTTGCAACAGCCAAAAACAATACTGCGCGTTTGATCGCACTCGCGGTTGCTCTGATAGATCTGGGGTACGCCATCGCTGTCATTGCGTATTCGAAAGCAACCTCCAACTCTCTAGCGGAATCACTTCAGTGGCTGCCCGCAGTTGGATCATCGTACTCACTCAATCTCGATGGTATGGGATTGGTGATGGTAGCAGTCACCGTACTGCTTGTCCCAGCTGTGCTCGTTGCCGAGTGGAAGACCGGAATGGGGGAAACTGGCCGATTCTCATCCAAGACCTTCGTGGCACTCGTACTGCTCGTGTCGAGCTTCTCGCTGTTCACCTTCATGAGTTTCGATCTTTTGGTCTTTTATGTGTTCTTTGAAGCTACCCTGATTCCGATGTATTTCCTCATTGGTGGATGGGGTGGTGCCAAGCGAACCCGCGCAGCCGCAAAATTCTTGCTGTTCGGTCTTGCCGGTGGGCTCATCATGCTCTTGGGTGTCATTGGTACGACCGTACTATCTGCGATCAACGACGTGAACTCCCTAGGGTTTATCGAACTCGGACAGATGTCTCTGGCCACATCCTCGTTGACTAAGTGGATCTTCCTCAGTTTCTTTATCGCGTTTGCTCTGAAAGCCCCGATGGTTCCCGCCCATATTTGGCTACCAGATGCAGCCGAAGAAACCACGCCAGGTGCTGCTGCACTCATGGTCGGGATCCTCGACAAGCTAGGTACCTTCGGAATGATCCGCATCTGTGTGGGGGTCTTCCCTGCAGAAGCACAGTGGGCAACACCAGTGATCCTCGTGTTAGCCCTGATCTCAATCTTCTATGGTGCCTTTGCCGCTATTGGTTCCAAGAATCTGATGCGCCTCATTGCGTACACCTCCATCTCCCACTTTGGTTTCATGGTGATGTGTATCTTTGCGATGACGAGCCAATCTATTTCCGGGTCGATCTTCTACATGGTCAATCACGCCCTCGCCACGGGTGCACTCTATCTTGTTGTGGGTTACCTCATTGCTCGGCGCGGTTCACCCATGGTCAGTGACTTCGGTGGGGTGATCAAGGTGGCACCACTAGCAGCTGGGTTCACTCTCGTTGCTGGTTTGGCCTGTTGTGCCCTGCCAGGAACCTCACCGTTCGTGTCAGAGTTCATGGCTATAGCAGGAACCTGGAGCAGGTATCCCGTCATTGCTGCTATTGCTGTGCCAGGTACGGTCTTAGCGGCTGTGTATGTCCTGTGGATGTATCAGCGAATGATGACCGGCCCAGTGACTGATGCTACGCGTTCACATATCACCAGTGACCTCTCGTGGAGGGAACGCCTTGCGCTGATTCCCCTCGTAGTGGCTTTCCTCGTTTTGGGATTCTATCCCCAACCCGCGCTCGATGAAATTGCCCCATCTACTGATTACTACATGGCGGTTGCGTCGTTGACAGACCCCGATTCAATGATCGAGGGAGGACGATGATGACTATATTCGACTTCGTCGTACCGCAGTTGAATTATCTTCAGCTGACACCATTTCTCATTGTGTTGGGTGTGGGGTGTTTGGGCCTACTCATTGAGGCGTTCGTCCCTCGCCGTGGACGGTTCCCTGCCCAGTTAGTCTTGGCTGTGACCGGTTTGATCGCTGCCCTAGGTACGTTGATCTGGCAGTGGGGATACTTTGATGTAGCTGACCCAGCGCTCCTGGATCCACCAGCGCTCGGCTATGAACCATTAGTAACCTCCACGGTCATGATCGATGGGCCCACCCAAGGATTCTGGGCATTGCTGTTCGCCTTCGGCCTCATTGCCATCATCGGTTTCGCTGAGCGAAAGATCCACGCTGGTGCCACAGCTTTCACCCCATCAGCGGCAGCCATTCCCGGGTCCCGTGATGAAGTTGAAGCCGGTCAAGAAGGTCTCGTCCACAGTGAAGTCTTCCCCTTGGCCATGTTTGCTCTCGCTGGCGGAGCCTTGCTCGTTTCAGCCAACGACATGCTGGTCTTCTTTATTGGTCTCGAAATCTTGTCGTTGCCGTTGTATGTCATGGTCGGTCTTGCCCGCTATCGACGCCTGGTGTCACAAGAAGCATCGATCAAGTACTTCCTTTTGGGAGCGATGGCCTCAGCTATCATCTTGTTTGGGATTGCCTTCCTGTTCGGGTACGCCGGTGGCTTTAGTTACAGTACGCTCGCCTGGGGTGTGACCTTTGTAGTGGGTGGAGATGGCTTGCTCATTGCCGGTCTTGGGCTGGTCACTGTCGGTTTGCTGTTCAAAATTGGTGCTGTCCCCTTCCACTCTTGGGTTCCCGATGTCTATCAGGGGGCTCCCACACCGGTGACTGCTTTCATGTCGATCGTAACCAAGACCGCAGCGGTAGGCGGATTCCTGCGGCTGTTCTATGCAGCCTTGGGTGGCTTGCGCTGGACATGGCAACCCATGCTTGCTGTTGTAGCTATCGTGACTATTGTTGTGGGTTCCGTTGTTGCTATCAATCAGTCGGACATTAAGCGAGTGCTGGCGTACTCAGCCATTTCCCATGCAGGTTTCATCCTCATCCCGCTAGTGGGCGCGTTCACAGTGGCGACCAACAGTGATCATTCAGCCCCAAGTTCGGTGAGCTCCATCATGTTCTATTTGGTGGCCTACGGGTTTGCTGCGATTGGTGCCTTCGCTATTGTCACGCTCGTACGCTCGCAAGGTCGTGAAGCCACGGACTTGAATTCATGGGCAGGATTAGGCCGACGTAATCGGCTCATCTCTGTGATTTTGATGATCTTCTTGTTGTCGATGGCAGGAATACCGTTGACAGCTGGTTTTATTGGCAAGTACGTTGCCTTCGTTGCTGCCTGGCGTGGTGGATTTTGGTGGTTGGCCCTCGCGGGTGTCTTGGGGGCTGTCATCGCAGTGTACATCTATGTCAGAGTCATTCAAGTGATGTTCTTGAGCCAGCCGAAAGACTCGAGTGAAGTGGTTTCCCCTGGTGTTGGCACATGGATCGTGCTGATTATTTGCCTGCTGGGTACGCTCGGTTTCGGACTTGTCCCTGGTCCGCTATTGGACGCGCTGCAATCAGTCTCGTCGTTCTTACTACCTATAGCCCACTAGGATGACCTCATGGCTTTCACTGATGAGCAATTAGAAGAGTGGATTGAGGGTCTCACAGCCCAAGTAGAGTCCCGCTTACTGGAAACCCTGCGTACTCCCCACAACTTTGTGGAAGAAGCTGCACGGTACCTTGTCGATGCTGGTGGCAAGATGTTTCGTCCAGCATTAGTGATGGCTGCTGGGGGGCTCGGTCTTGAGGAAGGTACAGTCAATGAGGATGCACTCGTGAGTGCTGCTGTGGCAGTAGAACTCACCCATGTTGCTTCCCTCTACCATGACGATGTCATGGATGAAGCAGAGTTGCGGCGTGGCGCCCCGAGCGCCCACCGCAAATGGAGCAATTCGGTTGCGATCATGATCGGTGACTATATGCTGGCCGAGGCTTCGGTTTTGGGCGCAAGTCTGGGGGTCGATTTTGTTCGCTACCAGGGGCACACCATTTCTCGACTTGTCCAAGGTCAGATTGCGGAGATGGTCGGCCCAAGCCAGGGCGTGGACCCTATCACTCATCACTTGGAAGTCATCAAAGGCAAGACAGCTGCACTGATTAATGCTGCAGCGAGGTATGGTGGATGGTTCGGTGGACTGGAACCAGACCAGGTTGAGCAGTTGACACAGTACGGCGAAAACCTGGGCATGGCTTTTCAACTGGCCGATGACTTGCTCGATATTGTCTCAGATGAATCTGGTAAATCGCCTGGCACAGATCTTCGAGAAGGTGTCCCAACTTTGACGACTCTGCTGATTCAGACCCACCGCCGCAGTGAAGATGAGCGGTTATTATCTCTGCTGTCGGGCCCAGTCAGTGATAGCGACCTCTCAGAGACACTTGCGTTAGTACGAGCACATCCTGCTGTGGAAGAGGCACGAGATGAGGTACGCAAGTGGGCAGAAAAGGCCCGCGCCTGCCTGAGTGGTTTTGAAGAATCGGCCTCCACTCGCCTGCTCAATGTGGTCTGCGACCAAGCCGTTATGCGCTCCAGTTGAGTGCGACTGCCAGCCTATTGACCTCTCCTTGAGCGCCGTGGCGTTATACACAGGCTCAACATCAGGCGACTCGAGTATCTGGATTCCTGCCAAGTCGCGCTAGCGCGCTCCGCGGAAAGACCATCTGGGTGGGGTGCGCGGACATGGAAACAGAGTCACAACGCAACGATGACCGATAATTACCGTTGAACAGTTGCGGGCAATGACAACCCACCCCGGTCACCCTGCGGAGCGAAGCGACTCGCAGGGTCCAGATATCACACTGGCCACTGTGGTGACTGTCGGTGGATCGTGACTATGACAGACTCGTCATGGTGGTTGATCGCAAGCCTGGATTCTGCGACTTCGCGCAGAATGACGGGGAACAGGAGAATCCAGAATTCACATTGACCACCTCTGGGTGTCTGCTTGGAACCGTCCCCATCCGACACATTCACCAAATGGTGACGCGCTCTTCGGGGGGGAGCCAGAGAGCGTCTTCCGGATCCACATTGAAGGCTTCATAAAACTCGTCAATATTACGAACAACCTGGTTGCATCTAAATTCGGGCGGTGAATGCTCATCGGTGGCCAAACGTTGGGCAACCAATTCATCGCGAGCGTAGTAACTCCACGAGGCAGCCCATCCGAGGAAGAGACGCTGGAGGCCCGTATAGCCATCAATGACCTCCTCTGGGTGACCACCAGCCATCCGCCATGCTTTGATAGCTATCCCCAAACCACCCAGGTCACCAATGTTCTCACCGATCGTCAGTTCACCATTGACTTTGAGTTCCGGAGTTTGGCTAGGGCTTAATTCGGCGTACTGATCAATGAGAGCTCTGGTAGCAAGTTCGAAAGCTTCACGATCCTCAGCTGTCCACCAGTCGCGAAGTTTCCCAGAACCATCACAGGTTGAACCCTGATCATCGAATCCGTGGCCAATCTCGTGGCCGATAACCGCTCCGATACCTCCATAGTTGACAGCATCATCTGCCGCGAGGTTGAAGAACGGTGGTTGAAGGATGGCCGCAGGGAAGACGATTTCATTACGCAGAGGATGGTAGTACGCATTCACTGTCTGAGGAAACATCATCCACTCATCGGGGTCAACCGGCTCACTGAGTTTGCCCATCTCATACTCGAAAGAAAACTCACCTTCAGCGAGAATATTTCCCAGCAGGTCGTCATCGGCAACCTGAAGTTTCGAATAGTCTCGCCATTTCTTCGGATGCCCAATCTTAGGCCGGAATCCATCAAGTTTGCGTAGCGCCTCAGCTTTGGTAGTTTCCCCCATCCACGCCAGGTTGGTGATGGATTCGCGATAAGCCCCCAAGAGGTTGTCTACGAGGGCTGACATTCGAGTTGCGGCCTCCGCAGGGTAGTACGTACGGACGTACACCTTGCCTAAAGCCTCACCCATCGCTGCTTCAGTGAAAGCAACTGCTCTCTTCCAGCGGGGTTTGAGTTGTTGCTGGCCAGTCAAAATGCGGCCATAGAAGTCGAAATGATTGTCCACAAACTCTTTCGACAAGAAATCGGAGAGGTCCGAGATCAAATGGAATCGGGCCCACGCTTTCCAGGCCGGGAGGCGATCTTCAGTGAGCAAAGCGGAGGCTTCGACGAAGAAACTCGGTTGGCAGTTGATGACCTCTGAGACGTACTGTGTCAATCCACCTGCTTCCAATATGCGTGCCCACCCGAAATCAGGGGCCTCTGTGGTGAGTTCTTCGAGGGTACGAGGGTTGTACATCAGCTGAAGATCGCGGCATTTCACGTTGTCCCAATGAGTGGCAGCAATAGCGGTCTCCAACTCAAAAATAGTGTCCGCATCGCTCAAGTCCTCAGCGGTTGGTGTCGTACGTCCCGCCCCCAGCGCGAGAGTTTGAGCAAGGTACCTGCGATAGTGCCCACGTACCTCTTCGTGGTGGGATTCACTGTAGTAGGACCGCTCGGGAAGCCCCAGTCCGCTTTGAGCCACAAAGTAGAGGTAGCGCTCAGGGTTCCCAGGGTCAGCGTCAATATCACCACCGGTCAAAGAATTGAGCCCGTGGCGTACACACCAACCAATCCAGTCCAGAAGATCCTCAATGCTCGCGATAGCATCAATGCGCTCGAGCAGCCCACTGATAGGGCTCACCCCCAAATCCTCCAATCGCGCCTCATTCATGAAAGAAAGGTACAACCCGGAAATTTTTCCTTCCTCCGTGGCGGAATCCCGGTCGGTTGCTTCAGAAAGTTCCTCACAGATCTTGCGAATGGCTTCAAGAGAGTCGTCATGAAGGTCATCGAAAGACCCGATCGCTGACTTGTCAGCAGGGATTATTGCTGAGGCCATCCACCCCCCATTGACGTGCCGGAAGAGGTCGTCACCAGGGCGTACATCAGTGTCAAAACGGGAAAAATCTAGGGCGGGCGCAGTCATAGGCACCAGTCTAGTGTGCCTGTGGTGCTCCTGGTTTCCCGCGGCGCACATGGGTTGTGAGACCCAAGAGGAGAATCACCCTCGTGAGTGATTCCTCAACCATGTCTTGAGCCTTTCCTGCGTGAATACACGCAGGGTTAGCGGCATTCTCGCCCTCGTGAAGCGCTCAGGTTATGGTGGGGAGGTTCATTTGATGGATTCGCGTGGCGGCTAGCTGCCCAGGGGGCCATCACAAGATGGAGGGTCTGGGCCATGAATTCGTCGCTGCGGAGGGTTGCTAGTGCATTGTGCGCACTAGTGATGTTCACCGCCATATGTCACGAACCAGCATGTGCCGAAGATTTGACTGCCGCAAAGAAGCGGGCAGATGCAGCCATTTCGAGGGCCCAAAGTGATGTGGCCAATGCCACCACAGCCATGGAAGCAGCAGAGGCGAAAGTTGCAGAGAGTGAAGCGAAAGTTGAGTACGCTCAACGCGTACTCGCTGAAGCGACTGCTGCATGGGAAGAAGCTCAAAAAGTTGAAGCCCGCAAGGCGATCGAACTATTTGAAGCCGAGCAGGTGCTTGATCAGGCCCAGTCGAAAGTGAATGCTGGGCAAGCGAAAATCAATGCACAAAAAGAACGAATCAATTCCTATGCTCGCTCCATGGTTCAAGACAATATGCCGATGGTGTCGGTGGCCATTCTTTTCTCGGCTGAGTCGACATCAGATTTGGCGAACCGTGTACAGTGGGTAGACACCGTACTGCTCACCAATCAGGTGGATTTAGATGGTCTCTCTGCGATACAAAGTGAGTTGGAGGCAGCTCGCGAAGAAGCCGCAGAGGCGCAGGTGGCAGCAGATTTAGCGAAGCAGGAAGCCACTGCGCAGGTGGAAGCCAATGAGAATGTACGAGCCGAAGCCCAGCGCGCTGAAGCTGAGGTGGCTTCAGCCCTCAAGGAGGCACAGGCAGCCAAGGATTATGCAGCCATGGTCTTGTCGAATAGGAAGACGAGTCTCGCTCAAGCTAAGACAGACCTAGCAGACATCAATGCCAAGATTGCTGCTGAAAAGAAAGCTGCCGAAGCCAACAACAAGCAGAATACTGGAAACTCTGGTGCGGGCGGGACGACTGGTTCAAGTGGGTCGGGTCAACTGACCCCAGCGCAGGCACAGTCAACAGCCTATGGCATGATGGCCTCTTATGGATGGCAGAATCAAACACAGTTCCAGTGTCTCGTGAATCTGTGGAATCGCGAATCTGGGTGGCGTTGGTCAGCTGAGAATCCGTCCTCGGGAGCCTATGGGATTCCGCAAGCATTACCGGCATCCAAGATGGCGTCCTCCGGGTCGGATTATCGTACGAATGCAGTGACTCAGATTTCGTGGGGATTGAAGTACATCAAGTCGCGTTATGGTACGCCGTGTGGTGCATGGAGTTTCTGGCAGAAGAATCATTGGTACTGAACACAGCCTGAGTACCCGCGTGGGGCAGTCTGGATACTGTATGGTCTGGGTCTTTCATGCCCCTAGTGGCGGAGGGGTGATGACGTACTCTATAGGAACACGCGGACCCAACTCGATAATAATGCTCTGGGTGGAATCCATGAGTGCTTGAGGTAGTGCTGTCGTTCGCCAGGTGGGGTCGAGGTAGGTCGTTGGTTGTGGTGTTTGTCCCAACAGTGCCATGGCGAGAGTGACATGTCCAGCGAACTGATGCAGGACCTGATCAAGGGTGAGGTCGATAGAGTTCTCGTCACTGTCTGTCGCATGAGCAAGCTTGCGTGGCGTCCATTCGTCAACGCTGTGGCGCCAAACGAGGATGCGGTTTCTTGCAGGGAGTGCATAAAAAGCCCAGATGATTGAGCGGTCTATGCTGTCAGGGCTGGGGGCTTTGATGTCATGAAACCAGGTAGTCACGAAGGTGTTTGCATCGTAGTCGTGTTTCTTCGCTTCGGTGAGTGCGCGCTGGAATCCTCTGAGCATCACTTTGTCTGGTGGGGCTGCTTTAGTGGCTCGCCTCGAGGCTTCAACAAGGGTACGGGTGTAGTAACGACTCCATAGTTGTGTTGTGGTGACTGTGTTGCCCATGATCGCTTGGGAAAGAAGATAGTCATCAGTCGCCAAGTGACCTTCAGCGAACAGTACGCCACGAGCACTCAACTCTTGACTCATGGAGAACTCCCTGGATAGTAAGCACCACCAGACCTATCAGTCTTGGTAGTGGCCTTGGCATTGGTAAACAATGATGGATTCATCCTCAATGGTGTAGACCAGTCGGTGGCGATCATCGATACGTCGCGACCAGAAACCCGCCAAATCGCCGGACAGACGTTCAGGTTTTCCAAGGCCGGAGTGTCTACCGCGTTGAATATCAGCCAGAATGAGTGTGAGCCGCTTGAGTTGACGCCGTTCTTGTGTCAGCTCAAGAAGCTCATTCCAAGCCTTCTCAGTGAAGGTGATTCTCATGCCAGCGACTCAAGTTCTTCCAGGGTTTTCACAACAACCCGTCCCTCATGGTATTGCTGAATCGATTCGCGAAGGGCGTTTTGATTGGATTGGCTGTAGAAAAGGTCTTGGGTGAGCTCTAACGGCATTTGCCCGCGCAAGACAATCTGCCTGAGGAACATTCGTACAGCTGTGGAAACATCCAACCCAATGTCGCTGAGGACTGAGGTGGCACCCTGCTTGGTCTCTTCGTCGACTCGTACGGTCACTGTTGACATTGACATGATCTTTCCTCTTGTTCACTATCTATGTCCGACAATTGTAACACAAGTTCTTGCTCTTTGGTGCAGAAGTCTGCGCAGAGTGGGTCGTCAGTCGAGAAGTTGAAGAGCTAAGGCAGGTACGATTGCGGGGGTTAGAGGGAGTCGGGGGAGGAGGATGGCCTGGAGTACATGGTAGATGTCGGGTTTGCCACTCCACACATGTACTGATGGTTGGTTGTGGCGATCGAGTTCGTGGAACCAGGAGCCAAACTCGTGGTCAATGAGGTGTTGCTTGGCGTACGTCCACCAGCATTCAAGGTCGCTCGTGGTGTCGCGTACCATGGCTGTGGCGAGGGCGGAACTTGCCCCCATAGCTTCAGCAAGAACCCAGTGCATACGTTCGTAGACCACTGGTTGGCCCAACCAATCGGTGGTGTAGAGGAAACCTGGGGCACCATCGGTGTCCCAACCATCTTTCAGTGCGCGGTCATAGAGTGCCTCGGCTGCTTCAGGAATCCATGCCGGTGGGTCGTTCAGGCTGGCCCCCAACTGGAGGCAGAGTCTGGCCCACTCTAACCCATGCCCGATGGTGGCACCGTACGGGCGGAAAGGATCAGCAGGGGTGTCACGGTTGTAGTCCAAGTCCGCGCTCCACTGTGCGTTGTAGTGTTCCGGGATCCGCCAATTGTTGTTTCGTGCTTCTTGGTTCACTACGCGGTTGGTTATTCGCAGAGCACGCTGTCTCCACAGCTGACTCGAGTGGTGACTGGTGGACCCTGCGAGTCGCGAAGCCTGTGCTGCGGAGCCCGCTAGGGCGACTCGCAGTGCTCCGCAGGGTGACAGGCGAAGGGTCCCCCAGCCGCAGGGTGACGGGGGAGGTTTGAGCAGGTCGATCACGTCTGCAGCCGCCAGGTAGGCTTCGACGGTGTGCATGTTCGCGTTGACACCCCGATAGTCTGAGCAGGTCGTAAAACCGCGGTCCCACTCTTCGACGACCATCCCGTATTCTTCATCCCAGAAAAACTCGGTGGAAACCTGCAGAGCCTGCTCGAAGAGTGGTACGGCGTCGCACGACCCGGCGGCAACAGCGCTAGACGCGGCAAGGATCACGAACGCATGGGCGTACGCAGCCTTCGTCTCGTTGACGGGTTTCCCCTCCCAGTCGACGGTGTCGAACCATCCACCGGGCCCTAGCTGGAACTCATCCACCACGTCATTCTGCGGAGCACTGCGACTCGCAGAATCCAGACTCCGCAGTTGTTCAGGATTGAGCATTCTGGGCCCTTCGACTTCGCGCAGGGAGACGGGAGTGGGAGTTCGGCAATTGTCACCGAAGAGCTCAGTGAGGGCGCGTACCCCATGGTCGAGCATTTCACGGCACCCAGGATGACCAAGCAGCGTACCAACCGCCGCTACATGGGTCATCCGACAGTTGATCCACAGTTGACGGTTCTGGGTACGATCGACCCCTCCCGTACTGTCCAACCATCCGAAACCACCCTCCTCGCAGATCGAACCGAGGGCGAAATCAAGGAGTGGCGTGGTGTGTGTCGCAAACTCCTCGCGCAGTGTCGTACTGAGAGTCATGTCAACTTCCTGTCCAGCTCGTCATGCCATGGTGGGTTCGCACCTGCTCTCGACACAGTGATCCCTGCTACCTGGGAAGCCCGCTGAAGAATGTATTCCACGATCTCGGGTTCTTCACCCAGCTCCAAACCAAGAGATTTCTCCAGGTATCCGCACGCTATGGTCTCAGAGATGAGTCCTGCCATAAATGAGTCCCCGGCACCCACAGTATCGACCATGTCTGAAGTGGTGTGAGCGGGAACAGTGAATTCTGACTGAGCAGTCAGCGCCCGGGCACCCTTGCTTCCCAAGGTCACCACCACGAGTCTGGTCGTACCCCCCTCTAGCCAGCGTTTGGCGTGGGCGTGAAAGATGTCCGGTGATGGGTAGAGCCACGCCAGGTCTTCGTCGGAGACTTTCACCACGGTTGAGGTACGTATGTACTCTTCGACTACTGGTCGTACTGTGTCTGGTGAGCCCATGATCGAAGGGCGAACATTCGGGTCGAAGAAAATCATGGACGTGTCTTGTGCCCTCTGGCAATAGGGGAGGACGACGTCGCGTGCGGGCTGGAGCAGAGCCCCAAGAGAGCCAATATGGATCAGTGGGGGGATCGCCTCAGGCAGGACAGGGAGAGACATGTCAATGTCGAAAGTGTAAGTCGCGTGGCCGTGTTCATCGAGTTGTGCCATCGCAGTGGAGGTACGTGGGGCCTGGTCGGATCCGGGAAGAATCGTCACCCTTGATTCTTCGCAATGCTTGGTGATCATCTTCCCGTACTTGTCTTGTGCGAACCATGTCGCCAAGGTGGGTGAATGCCCGAGACGCCCTAGACCGATGGCCACATTCATTGGGCTACCTCCTGGGCAGGATTGCGGTTTCTCGCCCTCGCGTTGGACGATATCAATCAAGGATTCCCCGATCACCAGGATCTGCGGATCAGTGGACTTTTCTTCCATGTCTTGACCCTAGTACGTTGATTGGTGGCTGGCTAGGGTGTTGGTCCTTGGGGACGGTGCTGCTGACACTTTGCACTCCACCTCCGCCACCCTGCACTTTTCTTATGTCACCCTGCGGAGCACTGCGAGTCGCCCTGGCGGGCTCCGCAGCACCACGACGCAGGTTGAGCGGAGAGTGCGCTTGCGCACTATCCCGAAACCAAGGAAGTGGTTGACGAACGAAGTGAGGAGCACCACGACGCAGGTTG
>Ga0082212_10002090_pt1 | contig 29368 bp, 21 predicted proteins | sample TergutNt197P3_FD_71548 | JGI IMG/M metagenome (GOLD analysis project Ga0082212, IMG submission 71548) | Neocapritermes taracua P3 segment gut microbial communities from Petit-Saut dam, French Guiana - Nt197 P3 | ecosystem: Host-associated > Arthropoda: Insects > Digestive system > Gut ...
AAATCTTCGCTTCCCGGATCATCGAGTGGCACAGCGACTCGGCATGTCAAACAGACCCCGAAGGCAGCGGTACCATAGTATGCGATGAAAATATACAATTCATTGAGGAAACTCTCTCTAAAGGCAGCTGCATCAACAGCAAAACGAAGGATCTGCCGCCGCAGGCGCGATCGCGTCTCGGCATGTCCGATGTTTTGTCCGTTTTTATGGCGCCTGTTTTTGTCCACAACGAGTTTTGGGGAATGATCAGGTTCGACGACTGTCACAGCGAGAGGATTTTTTCCGAAGACGAGCAAACCGTTCTGAGGTCCGGAAGCTTTATGATCGCCGACGCCATTGAACGCAATCAGCTTGAAAGCCTGATTATGAAACGCAGCGCCGAGTGGGAAGCTGTTATGAACAACTACAAGGGAGTGATCTGGAGCGTTGACAAAGAAGGAACGATCACTACCTTCAAAGGACGGTATTTGGAAAAGATCGGCGTAACGCCGGACTTTTTGGAAGGCAAAAAACTTGAACTGGCGCGGCAAAAGAACAGGCACTTGGATATTATCGAAAGCGTGGAAAAAACATTCCTCGAAGGCCCGCAGGACTGGACGGGCGTGATAGGCGGCGATATTTTCAGTTCAAACACAATGCCGATATTCGACGAAAAGGGACAAATCATCGGCGTTGCGGGCAGTACGGACGATATCACCGAAACAGTCAAACTGCGCCGGGAACTGGAAAACGCCAGCCGAGCGAAGGGCGATTTTTTAGCGCATATGTCGCATGAGATCAGAACGCCCCTGGGAGCTATCATCGGCATGACTCAAATCGGTCTTTCGGCGCACGACATCGAAAGAAAAGACTACGCCTTAAACAGGATAGACGACGCCTCCGATCATCTGATAGGCATCGTTAACGACATCCTCGATTTCTCAAAGATCGAGGCAAATAAACTCGAATTGTCGTCCGTCAGCTTCAACTTCGAAAAAATGCTGCAAAAAACAGTCAATGTCATCAGTTTGCGCGCGGAAGAAAAAAAGCAGAAGCTATATGTCGACATCGACAGCCGCATACCGGGTATTCTGATCGGCGACGATCAAAGGCTCGCGCAGGTCATAACCAACCTGCTCTCCAACGCCGTTAAATTCACTCCCGAAGAAGGCGTCATCCGGCTTGTCTCCCGTCTTTTGTCGACGGAGCAGGGCGGATTGTGTATTTTGCAAATAAGCGTCGCGGACACCGGAATAGGAGTTACCGAAGAACAAAAATCACGCCTGTTCAATTCATATGAACAGGCTGAAACAGACACCTCCCGGAAATTCGGCGGCACGGGGCTGGGGCTTGCGATCTCAAAGCGCATCGTCGAAATGATGGACGGGGAGATTTGGGTCGATTCCGAATTGGGAAAAGGAACGACGTTCACGTTAAAAATACTGTTGGGCCGGGATGAAAACGCCTCGATACCCGAACTTGCCGAAGAAATTGACAAAAGCGCTGTCCGCATTTTTGCGGTTGACGGCGAACCGGAAGTCCGCGATTTTTTTACCGGTTTATCCGAACGCCTCGGTATTAACTGCGTGACTGCGGGGAGCGGCCGGGAAGCCTTGGAAATACTTGAAAAAGACGTTGAGTACAGCATTTATTTCCTCGCTCCGGAGCTGACCGGCATAAGCGGCCCGGAACTCGCCCGGCAGATCAGGGCAAAATCAAATCGAGCGATGATCGTAATGCTGCTGTCGTCTGTCGGCAGGAGCGCCGCTGAAGATGAATCCAAAGCCGGATTCCTCAGAAAACCTTTATTCGCGTCCGACGTCATTGACCTGATCAAAGAGTTTGCGGATATAAAAAGGGATGCTAATCCGGATTTGAAAAAAAGCGAAGAAACACTCGACTTTTCCGGACACACGATCTTGCTGGCGGATGACATTGAGATAAACCGCGAGATCGTAACAGCGCTTCTCGAACCCACGCGCCTTATCGTGGAGTGCGCCGAAAACGGCGCGCAGGCTCTTTCGATGTTCAGGGAAGCGCCGCAAAAATATGAAATGATATACATGGACGTTCAGATGCCTGAAATGGACGGGTATGAGACGACTCGCGCCATTCGGGAACTCGACGTGCCGGAAGCGAAAACCGTGCCGATAATCGCCATGACCGCAAACGTGTTCAGGGAAGACGTCGACAAATGCCTTGCAGCCGGCATGGACGGCCATGTGGGCAAACCGCTCGACACAGACATACTCATCGCGCAGCTGCGCCGGTATTTGCACGGGGCGTAAACGCACGTCTCAAATTGACGCGCCCGTCACATTAAAGCGTGCGGTAAATAGGTGGCTACGCCGGGTATGATCGCCATCAGCATCGCGCAGGCCACAAACGCTATGATAAAAGGCAAGGCGCCTTTGAACACGGTCTGAAGCTCTACCCCGGAAACACTTGAGGTGATATAGCAGCTCATTCCGACCGGCGGCGTTATCGCGCCGAGTCCCATTATCACGACAACATATACGCCGAACCAAAGCGGATCGTAGCCGAGCGTTTGGATGACCGGCAGAAAAATAGGCGCGGTCAGCAGCATGAGCGGCAAAACGTCGATAAAGCATCCGAGCACGAGATAGATGATCGTGATGATGAATATTACGAGCAGCGCCGGCACATGCAGATTCTCCACCAAAAGGCCGAGCTCGACCGGAATGCGCGACAGCGTGAAGAACTTGCCGAAAGTTGTCGCTCCGGCGAGCAGGCAGTACAAAACGCCGGACATGATGATAGTGTTTTCGATCGCCCTGAATAATATCTTCCAAGTGAATTTCCGGGTGAGCAGCAAAAGAAGCACTATGCCGGCCACGCCGACCACTCCCGCTTCCGTCGGCGTGAACCAGCCGGCGAAGATACCGCCCATCGCAAGCGCGAACAGAAGGACGATCTGGACCAAGGAGCCGTTCTTGAGCGCTTGGATCTTTTCTTTGAGAGTCGTTTTCACGGACGCCGGAGCGGCGGACGGGTCAACAACGCACCATATCTGTATCACGATAATAAAACACACCATAAGCATAACGCCGGTCAGTATGCCCGCGAGAAAGAGTTTTCCTATGGATGTGTTCGTGGCGAGCCCGTACGCTATGAGCGGCAGGCTCGGAGGGATAAGCGTCGCAAGGGAAGCGCCGGACGCTATGCATCCCGTTGATATGGAAGTTTTATAGTTGAATCTGACCATTTCGGGATACGCGACGCGGCACATCATGGACGCCGTCGCCGATCCGGAACCGCATATGGCTCCGAAAATCGCGCAGACGACCTGACTTGCGCTGGCTAAAATACCCTTGCGGCTGCCGGTGAGCGCTTGTATGGTCTCAAAAAGACCTCGCCCAATTCCCGATTCCGAGGCGAGATCCCCCATAAGCATAAACATGGCGCACACGGAGGTCGTGTAGCTTGTAAACGTTCCGAGGACATTGTCGGAAAGTATCGTGACAGCGGACATCGGCGTTCGAAGAAAGAACATGCAGCCCACAGTACCGCAAAGCATCATGGAAACGCTGACCGGCAGCCCCGTGAAAAGCATGACAATGAATATTATAAGTCCGATAAGGCCGATTATTACAGATGATTGCATTATCCGATTCTCCTTTTGTACTTGTCTTTAGCTCAACTGCGCCTCGATATCAACATCCTCGTCTTTTTTCCCGGCGACGTTTTTTTCGGGCGGGGCGAATAAGCCGATGCACCACGTAACAGTCAGGTAAATGAAAATCACGGTGGCCATCAGAAAACAGATCGCCATTATCAAATACATCGTCCAATACGGGAAGTGAAGTATCTCACTGACCCTTCCCCCTTCCGCCATCTCGCCTATTTCCTTGAAAAAGTAATAGGAAACATAGCCGAAAACAACGGTGGTGATAAGCGTCGTCACCGCGCGAAAAGAACCGGCAAGACGCGCGGGGAACTTGTCTATCAATATGGTGACCGCAATGTGACGTTTGTTGAACCCCGTTCGGCAGAGAATAAGGCCCACGCAGATCATCATGCCGTACTGCACGACCTCTATGGCCCCGGAGACCGAAGTGTTGAAAACGGCCCGGCTTATAATATTTACAAGAGTAAAAAGAGCGACAACGATGAGCACGACGGAAGAAAGTTTGGCGACTGCCGCGGTGAATCTGTCAAGTGTTTTGTGTATCATAGCAATTCTCCGTTTAATCATTATTGAATAAAAATATTGAGATTGGGCACCTTGCAGGTGCCCAATTCATTACTAAAGATACGGAGTATTATTTGGACTGATGCGCTTGTATCCAGTTATACGCTTCGGTGCCTTTGAGTCCGGCCGAATCCAAAGCGGCCGCTTTATCGGTCAGAAGGCTTTGCGCCGTTTCGGTCAGTTCCTTGATGTCGTCGTTGCTGAAATCGAGGAATACGAAATTCGGGTTCGACTCCAATGTGACTTTTTTCGCTTCGTTGGTGACGGTGTGGATATAATCCAATACGACCTTCTTCATACCCTCGCAAACTTCATCGACCTGCGCCTGCAGTTCCGCGTCGAAAGAATCGAAGAGTTCTTGGCTCATGAATATCGCGAAGTCGGCGTGTATGATGGGCAGCGAAGTGAATGACACGCAGATCTCTTCGAGATGGAAGGTCGGGATCGCGTGATTGTTTGTGGTGATGGCGTCGATGAGGTTCAGGCGGAGCGATTCATAGAAATCTCCGGAAGCGACGTCGACGCTGCTCGCGTTGAGCTTATCGAAGAGCGGTATGAAGCTCGCCGTGTTGCGGACGGCTTTTCCTCTGATGTCCGCTATGGTGTTTATCTGCTTTGTGGAAACCAGTCCGAATTGGCCGGCGTCGCAAACGACGATCAGTTTAAAATCCTTCGCTGACGCGTCGGGGAATTCTTTCACATACTGAGTGGCCGTCGCGTTGAAATCTTCAAAGGAGTTGAAAACCCAGCCGGGCATGGTGAAGAGTTCATAATACGGGTATTGGCCGGAATAACGAGTGAAGCTGTCCTGTCCGGAGTCGACAGTGCCGTTTTTCACCGCCGTAAGAAGCTCTCCGGGCCTGGCAAGCGAGCCGCTCGGATAAAGCTCCACCGTAATGCGGCCGTTCGTTTTTTCTTCCATCATGTTGGCGAATATCTCTTCCACCAAATCATAGCGCCATGAACCGGGAGCGTCGTTCGATGCGTAAGTGATCTTGTAAGTCGGCAGATTTTCCGCCGGCGCTCCCCCGGTCGATGAGCCGCCGGATGTCGAGCCGCCGCCGGTCGATGAGCCGCCTGTCGTCGAACCGCCGCCTGTCGATGAGCCGCCGCCTGTCGACGAGCCGCCGGATGTCGAGCCGCCGCCGCATGCGGCCAAACACAAGAGCAAAACCATAGCGAGCAAAGCTGCCGTCGCTTTTTTGAAACTTGATCTTTTCATGTTTGTTCTTCCTCCAATAAATTTTATATATACATTTTACATGAAAAGCCGCCGTTGTCAATAACTGAATAACCGGCGCGGAGCTCCCGGGCCTCTTCCTTCCGGGCCTCTTCCTTGTTGCAGTATGCCGCTTTTGTGATATACTTGATTTAAGGCGCCTGCGGAGTCATACAGGCTTCGCCTCCGGCAAGCAGCTTTGCATAAAAACAAATCTTCGCCGTCTCCTCCGCGCACACCGCGCGCATATAGGCGTTTTTCGGATTTTGACCGTATACTGCAACGCCGTGGTTTCGCATGAGGCAGGCCGTGGAGGTCTTTAGTGTTTCGGAAACGATTTTGGCAAGCTCGAACGTCCCGGCGGGAGCGTATCCGCAAACAGGCACGCCGCCTTTCAGATATAAGGCCGTCTCCGGCAGAAGCTCCGGAACGGCTTGCCCGGCGACCGCGAACGCGGCGGCAAAAGCGGAATGCGTGTGCAATACGGCTTTTGCCTCTTTCACGGCGCGGTATATCAAAGCGTGCATCATCCACTCCGAGGAGGGCGCGCCCGCGCCCTCGAGCACTTTGCCGTCAAAAGAGACGACGACCATGCCGCTCTCGGTCAAATCCGCGGGATCAACTCCGCTCGGGGTGATGACCATAACATTTTTTTTCCGGGAAAAAGCGCTCGCGTTGCCGCTCGTGCCGGATATCAGCTTCTCCTCATACGCGCGGACATAGTATTTCAAGACCTCTCTTTTAAGCTCGTTTATGCTCATTTTCAGCGACTCCTTTCCCCGGTTCGACGCCGGGACACCATTATGATCTGAAGGGCGGGATATAAATGGACAATGTTGCGTTCACGGTCTCGGGAGACGGCGTTATCATCATCGACCAGACTCTCCTGCCGAACGAAGAGCGTTCGGTCACGCTGAAAACAAAAGAAGAGATGTTCGAGGCGATATACAGCCTGAGAGTGAGGGGCGCGCCCGCCATCGGCATCTGCGCCGCCTTTTGCCTCAGCGCGCTCGCGAATAAAACAAAAACGGATAACACGGCGGAATTTTTGTCAATTCTGACCGAAGACGCGGATCATCTGAATTCATCAAGGCCCACCGCGGTAAATCTCGGCTGGGCTTTGTCACGAATGCTTGAGGCCGCGAAAAAAAACGCCGGGCTTCCCGTTGCCGAGATAAAAAAACTGCTGCGCAGAGAGAGCATCGACATAAGAAACGAGGATATCGAAATGTGCAAAGCGATATCCGAGAACGGGCTTGCCCTGATAAAAGACGGCGACACGATACTCACCCACTGCAACGCCGGCCCTTTGGCCACGTCCGAATACGGCACGGCGCTGGGCCCCATACTGCTCGGCGCCGAAAGAGGCATGAAATTCAAGGTGTTCGCGGACGAAACAAGGCCGCTTTTGCAAGGGGCGAGACTCACCTGTCATGAACTGCATAAGGCCGGCGTCGACGTTACCCTGATCTGCGACAACATGGCGGCCTCGGTCATGAAAAGCGGTTTGATCGGCGCGTGCTTCGTCGGCTGCGACAGGGTGGCGGCAAACGGCGACACCGCGAATAAGATCGGGACGCTCGGCGTCGCTGTTCTCGCCAAACACTTCGGCGTGCCGTTTTATGTTTTGGGGCCGACCTCGACTGTAGATTTGAACTCAAAAACAGGCGGGGATATCAAAATCGAGCTGAGAGACCCGGATGAAATCAAAAACAAATTCTACACCAAACCCATGGCTCCCGCCGGTGTGAAATGCTACAACCCGGCTTTTGACGTAACGGACAATGCGCTGATAACGGCCATAGTGACCCAAAAAGGTATCTGCCGGCCGCCGTACGAGAAAAGCATAGCGGCCCTTTTTGAATAAATCTGAAAAGGAGAATGAAAATGATAGTTCCGTCTGAGTGCAACGCCGCGAACAAAGGAGACATTGCCAAAGCCGTTTTGATGCCCGGCGACCCGCTGCGGGCGAAATTCGTGGCGGAAAACTACCTTGAAGACCCGATCTGCTTCAACACCGTGCGAAACATGCTCGGCTACACCGGCAGTTACAAGGGGAAAAAGCTGTCCGTCATGGGCAGCGGCATGGGGATACCCTCGATGGGTCTTTACGCTTTTGAGCTGTATAATTTTTTTGACGTCGACACGATCATCCGCATCGGCTCGGCGGGAGGGATAGGCGACGACATAAAACTCAGGGACGTGGTCATAGCCATAGGCGCGTCCACAAACTCAAATTACGCCGCCCAATACCGGTTCCCCGGAACGCTCTCGGCAACGGCGAGCTGGCATTTGCTGCGCAAAGCCGTTGAGATCGCCGAGCGAAACGGCGTTCGCGCCATGGCGGGGCAGGTGTTCACGGCCGATCAGTTCTACAACGCGAACACGGACGCGGGCAAGCAATATAAAGACATGGGCATGCTCGCCGTTGAGATGGAGACCGCGGGGCTCTACCTCACCGCGATGGCCGCGAAAAAATCCGCGCTGAGTATTTTGACGATCTCGGACCACATTTTCACGGGCGAGGGCCTCTCCGCTGCGGAGCGGCAGGACGGTTTCCGCGACATGATGGAGATCGCGCTCGAAACCGCCCGGGAATCGCTCGGCTGAGCATTTTCGGCTTTTCTCAATCCGAAATATCGAGCCTTATGCGGAATATCCATTCGTTGCCGGAGTTTTTATATCCCGTCGTCAATGAGTCGCCGCAGGGGAAAAGCCCGTTTATCGGAGCGCCGGTGACGTTTGTAACATACTCTCCCGTTTCCGGGTCACAGGCCTTGCCGACGCTGTTTTCATCGTAAAAGAAAATGTATTCCCGCCCGGTCACGATATCCGTGAATATGACGGAGTAGTTTTCTCCCGTTTCGGCGATCGGTTCGCCTTCGGCGTCAAAAACCGTAAAACCGCCGTCTTTCATCCACGCGACCGCGATACCGCTTTTCCCGGCGCTGTACACTGATTCCGCTCCCGGTAAAAGCACTGTTTTTCCGTCGCGCAGGATCATGACTCCCTCATCCGTTTCGATGCTGAAAGCATCCGTCCCGTAGACCGGCTGCGCGGCTTTGCCTTCTGTTTCCACCGGCTTAAAGTCGGTATCATACCAAACAGGCTCATAAACGGCATTCGGGATATAGTTATAATATTGTTTTCCTCCTGTCATTTGAGGATATACCGACCCGCCCGCGGGAAATTCAAACAAAACGCCGCCGTTCTTGTCGACGGCATAATATTTGCCGCCTTCACAAACCAAGGCTTTTCCGTCCGAAAATCCGAAAGCGCTCGTATACGCCGTCGCTGTGACCGGGTTTCCGGAGACGTCGATAAATCCGTATGACCCGTTTTGCGACACCGGCGCCAAGCCCTCGCTGAAAGCTTCGGCATACTCGAAAATCAGCACAGGCGGAGGCTCCCCGCCGGACGCGCCGTCGGGTTCATTCGGGACAGCCGAGCGCATCAGGCGGCCTTCAAGGTCGATGTAACCGTATCCGCCGGACTCAAGCGAAACGGGACACCACCCGTCTTTGAATTTATTTGCCCCCCAAGCCAAAGTCCAGGGCGCGAGCTCTTCGAGTTCCTCGAAATCGCGGCTGTCAAATATGATCTTTCCGTTATTGTCATACCAAACCAAATGATTGTTCAGGGCGTCGATGATCCCGACCGCGGCGTTTTTGTCGTTCAGGTAATAAACGCCGGTAAAATCAAATCCCGTGACCCAACTCCCGTTTGAGGCGGCTATCGCGTACATCTCGTAACTGTCGAAGCCGGGTTCCTCGGCTTCACGGTATACGGATATGACGTACATATCCGCATCGCACGAATAGCCGTTTTCGTCGTCGCGGTACAGCGGCGATATGCCGGAGTATACGGCGTCGGTTACGATCAGGCCGTATTCGGTGACAAAACCTCTTTTCGAGCCGATTTGCCACCCGTCTTGCGCGGAATACAGTTTTTCGCCTTCATAGGGCAAAAGCCTGCCGTAACCGCCGGAAGGATAGAGTTCTTCCAATCGCTTTTCCGACAGCCGGGTATAGATCTCATCGGGGGCTTCATATCCCGTCAGTTTTGACCAATCGGCGTACACGGCGGAGGGCCCGGGATCGGCCGGGTCTGCAAAAACCGAAGCTTCCGGCGCATAGGATTCCCCGGCGGGCGGAGTATCCTCCGGCGCCGAAGAAAAAAACGGAAGCGAACAGGCGCCGAGCGCCAAAATGAGGACCGGACACAGAATAATAAGCTTTTTCATTTTTATTGCCCCGCGCCGTTCAAAGCCGTGACCGGCACATAACCTTGACTTTCTATGAGTCTTTGCCCCTCGTCCGACAGCAGCCAGTCCCGCATGATACGCTCCGGGCTGTCCTCGGCGGCTGATTTTGCTATGACGGCATAGTTGTTGACTCGCAGCGGATACATAGCGGAGCGTATGGTCTCCGCGCCGGGCGCCGTCCCGTCAACGGCGATTATTTTCAGCCCTTTGGCCATTTCCATGTCGTTCGCGTAATAATACATCGTGTAACCCAACGCGCCCCGGGAACCGTCGAATGCCTGCATAGCCTCCATAAGCCCCTCCATGGAAGCGTAAATAAAATCGATCGGCGGTTTCATCATATCACGCTCTTTCATTACAAGGCTCCGCATCGCCGCCTGCGAGCCGGACTCTTCGTTGCGCTGAAACGGGATGATCGGCACATCAAAGCCTCCGACCTCCGACCAGTTCGTTATCTCGCCGGCATATATATCCCTTATCTGCTCTGCGGTCAGAGAATCGACCGGATTTTCGGCGTTTACGGTGAAAATCAGAGCGTCTGTGGATATATGCGCCATCTCCGGCTCAAAACCGTCATGCTCCGAAAAACGTAAAACATCCGCGGGCGGCTCGGCGATGAGAATTATATCGCAATAATTCCAACTGAGATTCCGGAGGCTTTGGCTCGTCCGGTTAAACATTATGAGATCGGCGATCTCCGCCCGGCTCTCGCCCAAGAGAACGCAGGCTATCGCCTCTCCGAGCGGTATTTGAGTGGTCGAACCGTCCGTCCTCGGGAAGTTTTCACGCGTGAAAACAAATTGCCCCGGAGCGGGCGTTTTTTTCGGAGCCGGCGGCGGCGCCGGGGTCCGGGTCTCCTCAGGCGGTCCCGGCGTCGGGTCCGGCCGGCCCGGGGCCGTCCCGCAGGCAGCCTGAGCGAGTAACAGGAACGCTGTAAAAACTGTTATCAATCGTTTTCTCATAAAAACTCATTTCCTCTCTTGCGCCGGCAGCCCCGAAACACTATGCCCACATTGTATCATTTATGAATAAACTGTCAATTCATTCAGCCGGGTATTGACATTAAGTGTTTTTAATGATAAATTAGCACTCGCGGCGTCGGAGTGCCGGCAACTGCTTTTGTCAAGTGCTGAAAGTTGGTGACCGCGTTGGAACTCAGCGAGCGAAAGAAAAAAATATTGGCGGCGGTCATCGACGAATATATAACCACGGCGGAGCCCGTCGGCTCCAAGTCGGTGTCCGAAAAATCAGGCTTCAATCTCTCCTCCGCCACGATCAGGAATGAATTGGCCGAGCTTACCGCGGGAGGATATCTCGAGCAGCCGCATACGTCGGCCGGCAGAGTCCCCACTCCCGCCGGGTATCGTTTGTATGTCAACGAACTCATGGAGCGGCATCGGCTCTCGCAGCTCGAAGCGGAAACGATAAACCGGAATTTGGACAAAAAGCTGAACCGGCTTGACAAGCTGCTTGCCGACATCGGAAGCGTTACCTCCGAGCTTACGGAATATCCCGCTTTATCGCTGGCCTCCCCGTCGCCGGCGGTAATAAAACGCTTTGACCTGATATATATAGACGCGCATACCTTCATAATCGTCGCCATGCTGACCTCCGGCACGGTCAAAACCAAGCTCGTTCGCCTTCCCATCTCGGTCGAGCAGAGCGTGATGCAAAAACTCTCGACCCTGGCCAACGCCAATTTCACCGGCGTGACCGAAGCCGGCATCACCCCTGTCGTTATAAACGCGGCGGAGCGCGCCGCAAACGACACAAAAGGTTTTGTTTCCGTTATTGCCGGTTTCGCTATCGAGATACTGTCCGAAGGGCAGACCGCGGAGGCATATATAACCGGCGGGGCCAATCTGCTCCGGCTTCCCGAGTACAGGGACCCGGACAAGGCGCATAAGGTATTGAGCTGGCTGTCCGAAAAAGATCATTTGATCAAGCTGACCGAAGCGGGCGACGCAAAAGACGTGAAAGTTATGATCGGCCCGGAGAACGTCGCGGAAGAACTGAGAGATTCAGGCGTGATACTGGCGGGATACAACGCCGGCGACAATATACAGGGCCTTATCGGAGTCGTAGGCCCTACGCGCATGGATTACTCAAAACTGGCGGCCAAGCTCAGCTGTATAGCGGCCGGACTGAGCCGCGTTTTCGAGACAAACGGCGAGGCCGCGCGAGGCTTTGACAAACTTATGATAAAAGGAGATGACGCAGTTGAGTAAAAAGAAAGACGCACCGCAGACCGAACCGGCGGAAGACCAAGGCGTCACGATCGGCGACGAGGTAAAACCGGAGCCGCCGGCGGAGGCTCCGGAACAGACAAATCCGGAACCCGCGGCCGATGAAGCATCAAAAGCGGCGCTTGAAACGGAGCTTGCCGCGGAAAAAGATAAATTTCTCCGCCTCGCGGCCGACTACGACAACTACAAAAAACGCAGCATGAAAGAGCGTGAAAACATATATTCGGACGTGCGGAGCGATACGGTAAAGAATTTTTTACCGGTATATGACAATTTGAGCCGCGCCTTGGCTCAGGAAACAAAAGACGAGGCGTACCGCAAGGGCGTTGAGATGATACTCCGGCAGATGCTTGAGATAATGGAGAAATTCGGAGTCGTCGAGATAGAAGCCGTGGGCAAACAATTCGATCCTTTGCTGCACGACGCGCTCCTGCATGTGGAAGACGACTCGGCCGAGGAAGGGATAATAGTGGAAGAACTGCAAAAAGGCTTTAAAATGGGTGACAGGGTGATACGCTTCGCCTCGGTGAAGGTCGCAAACTGAGCAATGCGTTTCGGGACAAAAAGCATTTGATAAATACTCGATAAAGAAATACGGGAGGAATTCGCAATGAGCAAAATAATAGGTATAGATCTGGGAACGACAAACAGCTGCGTGGCTGTTATGGAAGGCGGCGAGCCTGTAGTTATCTCCAACGCCGAGGGAAACCGCACGACTCCTTCGGTCGTGGCTTTTTCAAAAACAAACGAGCGTATGATCGGGCAGGTCGCGAAACGCCAGGCAATAACAAATCCCGATCGCACGATAAGCTCCATCAAACGTGAGATGGGAAGCGACTTCAAGGTGAACGTGGACGACAAAAACTTCACGCCGCAGGAAATCAGCGCCATGGTACTGCAAAAACTGAAGGCGGACGCCGAGGCATATCTGGGAGCGGCTGTAAAAGAAGCCGTCATAACCGTGCCGGCGTATTTCACCGACAGCCAGCGGCAGGCCACAAAAGACGCGGGGAAGATCGCGGGGCTCGACGTAAAGCGCATTATAAACGAACCCACGGCCGCGGCTTTGGCCTACGGGCTCGATAAAGAAACCGACCAGAAAATTATGGTATACGACCTCGGCGGCGGCACTTTCGACGTGTCGGTGCTTGAGATAGGCGACGGGGTCATCGAGGTATTGGCAACGGCGGGAAACAACCGCCTCGGCGGAGACGATTTTGACGCCTGTGTCACGCAGTTTTTGTCAGACACTTTCAAAAAGGAATACGGGGTCGACCTCTCCGCGGACAAGGTCGCCATGCAGCGTCTTAAAGAAGCGGCTGAAAAGGCGAAAATAGAACTCTCCGGCGTCACTTCCACAAACATAAACCTGCCCTATATCACAGCGGACGCCACAGGGCCCAAACACTTGGACACTACGCTCACGAGGGCGAAATTCAATGAACTCACGCACCATCTGGTGGAAAAAACCATGGGACCGGTCAAACAGGCCCTCGCCGACTCCGGTCTTACCACAGGCCAGCTTTCGAAAGTTTTGCTCGTCGGCGGCTCAACAAGGGTCCCGGCCGTTCAGGACGCCGTAAAAAGCATTACCGGCAAAGACGGTTTTAAAGGCATAAACCCCGACGAATGCGTCGCCATAGGAGCCGCCATTCAGGCCGGCGTGCTCGGCGGCGACGTTGAGGGCATACTGCTTCTCGACGTTACTCCGCTGTCGCTCGGCATTGAGACTTTGGGCGGCGTTTTCACAAAACTCATAGAGCGCAACACCACCATCCCCGCCAAAAAGAGCCAGGTGTTCTCCACCGCCGCTGATTTCCAGACCAGTGTTGAAGTTAACGTGCTGCAGGGCGAGCGCGAGATGGCGCAGTATAACAAGAGCCTCGGCAGATTCCATCTCGACGGCATAGCGCCCGCCCGCCGCGGCGTACCTCAGATCGAGGTCACTTTCGACATCGACGCCAACGGTATCGTCAATGTGTCGGCCAAGGACCTCGGCACCGGCAAAGAACAGCACATAACCATTACGGCTTCGACCAATCTGTCAAAAGAGGATATAGAAAAAGCCGTGCGCGAAGCCGAGCAATACGCGGCGGAAGACGCGAAGCGCAGAGAAGAGATCGATATACGCAATTCCGGCGACCAGATGGTATATCAAACCGAGAAATTTCTCGAGGATATGAAGGACAAAACCGACGAGGAGGATAAGGCCGCGATCGAGGCTTCTCTCGAGTCTCTCAAAGCGGCGCTTTCCGGTTCGGATACCGAGGCGATCAAAACCGCGACGGAGGCTTTGACGCAAACATTCTATAAGGTTTCGGAAAAAATATACAGCAATCAGCCTCAAAACGAAGGCCCCTCGGATGAGCCCCCCGATCAAAAAGACGATGCTCCTCCCGATTCGGACGGGCAATTCTATGACGCGGATTACGAGGTCGTCGACGACAACGACAAGGATAATTGACCGGCTCGCGGAGTATTCCGGGTCTCTCCGGCGTTTCGGGAAGACCCGGGTGAGGAGATTGCTGTATGGCGGATCAAAAGCGTGATTATTACGACGTGCTCGGGCTGAAAAAAAACGCCGCGGACGACGAAGTCAAAAAAGCTTTCAGGAAACTCGCGAAAGAAAACCATCCCGACCTCAACCCCGGAGACAAGAAGGCCGAGGCGAGGTTCAAGGAGATCAACGAGGCGTATGAAGTCCTTTCGGATTCCGAAAAACGCTCAAAATACGACCAATTCGGCCACGCGGCTTTCGATCCTTCAGGCTTCGGTTCCTCCGGTGGTTTTACAGGCGACTTCAGCGGGTTCGGAGATATATTCAGCGACATCTTCGGTGGCTTCGGCGATATTTTCGGGGGCGGCGCGCGGGCAAAAACCGGCCCTCGGCGCGGGGACAGCTTAAGGGCGACCGCAGCGATCTCTTTTACGGAAGCGGCTTTCGGCTGCGCAAAGGAGATCAGCTTGTCGAGAATCGAAGAATGCGAATCCTGCGGCGGCTCCGGGGCTTCGCCCGGCACCGACGTCGAGACCTGCGCGAATTGCGGCGGGAGAGGCACGGTCAGCACTCAGCAGCGCACGCCTCTCGGTGTTTTTTCAACGACCGGCGCCTGCCCGAGATGCGGCGGTTCCGGCAAAATAATAAAAGAGCCCTGCCAAAACTGCAGGGGCAGCGGAAGCGTGCGTAAACAACGCAAAATAGCGGTGAACATACCGGCCGGCATAGACAACGGGCAAACCATATCCCTGCGCGGGCAAGGAAATACCGGTTCGCGCGGCGGCGGCCCGGGGGACCTGCTCATAACCGTATCGGTCAAGTCTCATCCTCAGTTCAAGCGGGACGGAACGGCTGTTTTGTTTTCCATGCCGATCAGTTTTACGCAGGCTGCTCTGGGGGCCGAGCTTGAAGTGCCTACCTTAGACGGAAATGTAAAATACACCTTGCCCGAAGGCACGCAAACAGGCTCAGTGTTCAGGCTGAAGGGCAAAGGCATACCTTCTTTGCGGGGAGGCGGCCGAGGGGACCAATTCATAACCGTAAACATTGAGATACCCAAAACCCTTACCGCCCGGCAAAAAGAGCTGCTGCTTGAATTCGAGAATATCGCGGGCAAAAATGACAGCGAGGGCAAAACGGGAGTATTCGACAAGAAAAAAAAGCGAAGGCCGTAAAGCATACCGCTTTGTCCGGCCCGCGCCGACCGGACCTCATACTTATCGGGGCATCATCATTTAAGGAGCTGATTTTTTGCTCGATCTTACGGTCAACCGTGAAGTCCTGCTGAAAAACATTGACAAAGCCCGAAATAACGGCGTCATCATACCGACCCTATCCCAAATGCGCGACCCCGGGACGGTCCCTTTGAAAATACGGGAAAAACTGAAGGGGATCGGCCTTTGGGACGTCGATCCGCTGAATTTGTTCCGGATAACATGGAAAAACGAACCGAAAGAAAAAGGCGGGCTTTTCGGCGGCCCGAATTATATCGAGCTGCCGCCGTCATTAACGGGCGTGCCGGCGCGTATTTTTTGTTTGGTAGGGAAATGGTTTCCCACGGGCTGTCACAAGGTCGGGGCCGCTTTCGGCTGTCTGGTCCCGAAACTCGTTACGGGCCTGTTCGATTCGACCCTGCAAAAAGCCGTTTGGCCCTCCACGGGCAACTATTGCCGGGGCGGGGCATTCAACTCAAAACTGCTTTCGGTCGATTCCGTTGCGGTTTTGCCGGAGGGGATGAGCCGCGAAAGATTTGATTGGCTCTCGGATATCGCCGGCGAAGTCATCGCCACGCCGGGAACGGAAAGCAATGTCAAGGAAATTTTCGACAAGGTCAAAGAGCTTCGCGAGACGCGCAGAGACGTCATGATATTCAATCAGTTTGAAGAACCGGGAAATTATCTGTGGCATTATCACGTCACAGGAGGCGCGTTATCCGAAGCTTTTGAGACTATGCGCAGACAAAACGACAGGTTTTTCGGCGCCTGTTTCACCACAGGCTCGGCCGGTACCATAGCCTGCGGCGATCACCTGAAGAAAATCTATCCGGGTTTTAAGATCGCCGCCGGCGAAGCGCTGCAATGCCCAACCATCTTGAACAACGGTTTCGGCGCGCACCGGATCGAGGGCATAGGCGACAAACACATACCCTGGATACACAATGTCAAAAACACGGACTTGGCCATAGCCGTCGACGACAGAGACGCCGTGAGCCTGTTTCGGCTGATAAGCGAGCCGGAAGGCAGGAGTTACCTTGAAAACGACGCGGGCGTCGATCCGGAAACCATTTCCCGTCTCGACCTTCCGGGCATTTCGGGCGTCGCGAATATCATTTGCTGCATAAAAACGGCAAAGTATTTCGAGCTTACGGAAAACGACGTTCTGGCCACCGTGCTCACCGACTCCTCGGAAATGTACGGCTCGCGGCTTGAGGAAATGAGAGAAAAGGAAGGCGCGTATTCGCGTCATGCGGCGGCGGCGGCCCACGGCGAGCATATGCTCGGCATACGCGCGGACAACATGCTCGAGATGACTTATCCCGAACGACGCAGGGTGCACAACCTTAAATACTACACATGGGCGGAACAGCAGGGCAAGACGGCGGACGAGGTCAACGCGCTCTGGTACGACGAGAAAGGGACCTGGGAGAGCGTCCGCGCGAAAAAAGACGAGCTTGACGAACTGATAAACGAATTCAACAGGGCGACAGGCCTGCTTGAGGCTCTGTGAAACAAAGGGGCGGCCGCTGAAGTGAAGCATGTGATATGCGCCGAATGCGTCAAATGCAAAAAAAAATATGAGGCCGCGCCGAACCTCACAACATGCGTCTGCGGCGGCGTTACGGATATACTGTATGATTATGAGTATATCCGGTTTTTACTGTCGAAAAACGCCTTGTCGGACTGCCGTGATATGTCGATGTGGCGTTATCGCCCGTTTTTGCCGGTCGAAGACGCTACCCCCGCGCCGCCTCTGCGCGTGGGGTGGTCCCCTCTTTACGACGCCGGCCGGCTTGCCCGTGAGATCGGCGTTAAGGAACTGAAAATCAAGGACGACGGCTTGAATCCCACTTCAAGCCTGAAAGACAGGGCCTCATCCGTCGCTGTAGCCAAAGCTTTTGAGGCGGGAGCAAAAACCATAGCGTGCGCAAGCACCGGAAACGCGGCTTCGTCCTTGGCCGGAAACGCGGCCGCCGCGGGTATGAAAAGCGTTATTTTCGTCCCTTCCCGCGCCCCTTCGGGCAAGATCGCGCAGCTTCTTATCTTCGGCGCTGTCGTCATATCCGTCGACGGCACATACGCGGAGTGTTTCAGGCTTTCAGCCGAAGCCGTAAAAAAATACGGCTGGTACGACCGCAGCGCGGCGGTGAATCCCTATCTTTCCGAAGGGAAAAAAACCGTCAGTTTCGAGATCGCGGAGCAGTCGGGTTTCGCGGTCCCCGATTACGTCGCGGTATCTGTGGGAGACGGCTGCACCATCGCCGGGATCTGGAAGGGCTTTAAGGATATGTTCGCTTCCGGCTGTATCGAAAGACTGCCGCGCCTGATATCCGTCCAGGCCGAGGGCTGCCGTCCCATCAACAGGGCCGCGGAAACGGGACTCCCTCCTGAGCCGTCTGAGGAAAACACGACGGCCGATTCCATTGCCGTGGGAATTCCCCGAAACGCCGACAAAGCGATAAACGCCATTAAAGAAGCAAACGGTTTGACCGTGGACGTCAGCGACGGGGAGATTTCGGAAGCCATGAAGATTTTGGGGCAAACAAGCGGCGTGTTCGGCGAGCCGGCGGGCGTCGCGGGGACCGCGGGGCTGATAAAAGCCGCAAAAAACGGGCTGATCGAAAAAAACGCCCGCGTCGTTTCCGTCGTGACCGGCAACGGCCTCAAGGATACGGCAAGCGCTCTTCGCGCGGCCGGCAACCCGATATCGATTCCTCCGGATACGGGCGCTCTCGAAAAAATATTCCCGATTCGGGACGCCTGATGAAGCCGGCGTCCGCCGCGCCCCGCCGCTCATAGGGGGAGCAAAGCGCGCAAATAAATATTGCAATATGTCTTTATTGGTCTTATAATATGAAACATCCCCGGCCGCGAGTATCCGGCCGCGCATTTCGGACACGGCGGCAAGTCCGCATAAAACGGAGGCTTAGCTCAGCAGGTCAGAGCGCCTGCTTCACACGCAGGAGGTCACCGGTTCGAGCCCGGTAGCGTCCACCACAGGAAACCCCGTAGTATCAGTGACTACGGGGCTTCTGATTTTAATCGGGGATATGCTTTTGATGTTTCCGTTTGTGACCCGTGAGTCTGCGTTACAACTCATGGAGTTTTCATTTTTTCCTGATGTATTTCGTATTTCTGCCGGAACCTGTTTTTTCAATCACGCCATTCCTGACCATAACGGCAAGAGCCGCTTCAACAGTAGTGGGGCTGACGTCGGGGAGTATATAACAGACCTCTTGTTTTGAAATCGGCAGCAGACTGTTCAGTACAGTCGCTTCCACACGCTGTTGTTTTGTGACTTTCTTCGCGTTCACTGCCAAAAACCGCTTATCGAGCTCCTTGTAACAATAAAGCAGAGTGGTGATGAAGTTCTCTGTAAAAGGGAAATAACTGTTTTGCCTGTCGTGCCATTTGTCCGAGCTTAACCGCAGAGCTTCGTAATAATCGGCTTTGCCGTTGTTTATCTGTTCTTCAAACGAGATATACTTCCCCGCGTCAAAACCGTTTTTATACAGAAGAAGCAGAGAGAGCAGGCGGGACATTCTGCCGTTGCCGTCCGCGAAAGGGTGAATGCAGAGAAAGTCAAGTATGAAGCATGGGATCAAAAGAAGCTGATTGATGTTGTAATTGCTTCGGGCGTCCATATACGCGAGAACCAGCTGCTCCATTGTTTCGGCGGTTTCTTTAGCGGGCGTTGGCGAAAATCTGACTCGGCGAAGCCCGGAAGCGTCGATCTCCATGATGACGTTATCCGATTGTTTATAGGAGCCGCCGCTGACCGGCGCGTATGACAACATGATTTCGTGAAGCTGTAAAATATCGGTTTCCCGAATGTCCAATGTTTCAAAACCTGTGTGAATCAAATCAAGCGCATCGCGGTAGCCGGCAATCTCCGCTTCATTGTGATTGAGCGGCGCGCTGTTCTGATTAACGATTTCATTGATACGCTGTTCGCTTGTCACGATCCCCTCTATGGCATTCGATCCTTTGACCGATTGAACTCTCGCAATACTCTCAAGTCGGGTGAACACATCAGGGTAACTGTCCTTCCGTTCACTCTCGCGTTCACGCAGTCTTGCGATGGCGCTGACTGTATTTACAAGTCCGGCGGGGAGCAGCCCGCTTTCCAAAAATGAATAATCAAATGCACGCATTGAGCACCTCCGAAAATCTTTCTGCATATAATATAACATAAATAATGCAGAAAAACCGGAGAATTATGCAGATATATTATGCACCAAAGGGAAGCCCCGTAAGGATCGCATATGCTGCATCATATTTCAAAAGAGGTTTCTTTAATTTCCAAATCGGCGGCATCTTATCCTTTTCGCCGGCCGGAACAACATCTCCAAGGGTCATTTTCCGGTTTCGGCCGGGTCAAAGCGTTTTCTCGCGAAGCGGTCATACACCGCTTTGACCCCCTTTTCCGGCAGAAGCCTGACGGGTATCCGCGCGGCGGCGTTAACGGCAAAGCCGGCGGCGTTTATGAACCCGAGGTCCAAGAGCTGCTTTTGCATGAGCCATTCGGACCTAATATAGGAGAGGCCTCTTCTGCGCCCGTACATGCCGGCCCCGACCCTCGCTTTGACCAATACGTCGGGGTGATTGGCGCACAGAGCGCCGTTTTTTATCATGCGGGCCCACAGGTCATAGTCCTCAAAGCACGGGAACCGGCGGTAATTGCCCGCTTTAAGGGCCATATCGCGCCTGAACATGACCGTCATGGAATTGAACGGGTTCCTTCTTTTAATAAATCTCAGTATATCCGCGTGCGACTGCGGGACCATGCGCGCGGCGGCGGCGATATCCGGGTCGTTTGAAAACTCGGCGATCTGCCCGCCCGCGAGGCAGAGGGCCGGGTCGTCATTCATCATTTCAAGCTGTTTTTCAAACCTGTCCGGAAGGCAAATGTCGTCGCTGTCCGCAACGGCGACAAGGCCGTGCGACGCGGCCTTAACCCCCGCCGCGCGGGCCGGGCCCTGAGTCACATTTTCGGGCAGGGCGATGATCTTAAACTCTTTCGGGAAGCGGATATCCGCCAAAACCGCGTCGAGCTCCGGGCCGAGCGGCCCGTCTTTGACCATTATCCACTCGTCCGGCAAGACCGTTTGGCTGAGTATGCTCTTTATACACTGCGCGAAATGCAAAGGGTCTTCTTTTTCGTATACGCACACTATAAGTGAGAATTCTATTTTCATCACCCCGGAGCCAGTATAACCGCCCCGCCTCATATTGTCAAAACCGGCAAAACCCGGGCCGGCCGGCGGCTAAGGGCGGGGTTTTTACACAATTTTCGGCATATCTGTATTAATTTGCAGTTTTTTATTGACATTTCAATGTATAGGTGTTAGACTCGTAAAAAAGTTATCTGCATCCCGGCGACCGGGGTGAACTTTTGGTGTTGATTAATGAGTAAAAAACATTTTTTTGGGAGGTAACCTTTATGCAAGTAAGAACAAAGAAACGCTTGGCCGTGTTGCTCACTTTGGCAATGGCGATCAGCCTGTTCGCGGCCCTGCCGCTGACGGTCGGCGCGGCGGACAAGACGGCGGCGGAAACGGCTGCGGAATCGCTCAGAAGCTTGGGACTTTTCCGCGGGACAAGCTCCGACCCGAATGACCCGCAATTCGAACTCGACCGTATACCCACCAGAGCTGAAGGCATCGTCATGCTCATTCGTTTGATGGGCGTCGAGGCTGAAGCTTTAAGCGGCGAATATCCCTGCCCCTTCGAAGACGTACCCGCCTGGGCCGCAGATTATGTGGGATACGCCTACGCCATGGGCTGGACAAAAGGCGTTTCGGAAGAGCCTGCCCTTTTCGACCCCAACTCGAGCATGACGGCGACACAATACCTCACATTCGTGCTCCGCGCGCTCGACTATGTTGACGGCGTTGATTTTACCTGGAACGCTGCCTGGCAGCTTTCCGACACTCTCGGCATCACGAACGGCGAATTTGACGAGGGCCACAACAACTTCTTCCGCGGCGACATGGCTGTGGTATCGCTCTTCGCTCTCACCAAAAACATGAAGGGCACTTCGCAGAGCCTCATAAGCAGCCTGATCAAAGCGGGCGTGTTTGAAGCTCTGGCCGAGCAGGGCCTTATCACCGACGAGGCCATACTCGCGGCCTTAGCGGCAGAAGACGAAGCCGCCCTTGAAAAAGCGATCACAGACGCCATAAAAGAAGCGGTGGACGAAGTCGCGGCATTGGCCGAAGAGGAAAAAGCCGCGGAGGCTTCCCCCTCTGCATCTCCCTCGACGCCCCCGGGTGATATACCCCTTGGCGGCGGCGGTACAGCCACACCGACGAGTATATTTATTGCATCAGCGTCATCGCTTTCAAACAGTACCGCAACTGATACGTCGTTATTCAATACGGTGGCATCAGGTAATAAAGCGACCTTAACGTCAGTGTTGGCATCTGCGTCGGGAACGAGCTCAGTTGACAGAAAAGTAACTTGGTCGATGGGCGCTACTACTGCTTCGACTACGTCTTTGAGTACTTCTGTTGCCGGCGTCACGTTTAAAATAATCCCGAGTCAAGCTTCCGGTAGCGTTAACAGTCATTATCCCGGCAACTATCAACTGGTAATTGACGCAACTGCAGCTACAGCTACCGGTTCTATCACTTTTACTGTCACTTCAGACAAGGACAGCAGCGTAAACACCCCAATAAATATTAGTATTACTTAATAGTAGTAAAAGCCCTAAAAAAACCTTACAGCAATAAATAACTACCAAAGGATGCCGTCATAGGCAGAAGCCGTGACGGCATCCTTTGACGTAAACAACGATCGGGAGACTGCCGCCATGACACGCAAAACCGCCGGCATCCGGCTTTTTTCAGCAAAGGCGCTGCTTTTTCTGACGGTACTCGGCGTTTTTTTTGTCGGGCAGAATTTATTCTACCGGGAGACTTTGTTCTATTTTTGGGGCAACAACATCGTTTTGCTTTTGTACGCGGCCACCTTGTACCTCGCCACAAAAATATACCACGCGTTTTCGTTCGGCAGCGCCGGCCTGCCTGAGATCATACTCTCCTGGGCGCTCTGCCTCATAATAACCGACACCTTCGAGTATTTCCGCATGGGGCTCTTGGAGCTGCGGCTCTTGCCGGTCTTCGGCATGCTCGTGATACTCGCCGCTCAAACGGCGGCTGTTGTGATATTGGCGTTTTTTACGGACAAGCTGTATTACCGCCTTAACCCGGCGCAAAATGCGGCTGTTGTATACGGCAGCGAGGAGAAGGCCAAAAGTTACGCTAAACTGCTGAAAGACTGCAAAAACAAATTCAACGTTATTCTGACCGTATCGCAGAGCGAGGCTCCGGAAACGCTTTTTTCCCGGCTCGACGGCGCGGAATCGGTTTTTTTTCTTGACGTTTGCGAGGAAAAGCGCGAGCTTTTGCTTGAGTACTGTTTCCGCAGCAACAAGCGCAGCTATTTCCTGCCGACCTTTTCGGGCGTTCTCACCAATTCGGCGGAGCTCGTATGGATATCCGGCACGCCCATGTTCCTGCCGAAAAGCCCTGTCCGCGACGCCGGTTCGCTGATGGTAAAACGCTGTATCGACATCGCCGTTTCCCTGACGGGCATTGTCCTTTTGAGCTGGCTCATGCTCATCGTCTGGGCGGCGATAAAGCTTTATGACGGGGCCCCCGCTGTATACAGGCAGACAAGGGAAACAAAAGACGGAAAACTCTTTACGCTGTATAAATTCCGCAGCATGCGCCCGGACGCGGAGAGCGACGGCGTGCCCCGGCTCGCCGCCAAAAACGACGAGCGCATAACGCCGGTCGGGCGTTTTATCAGGAAAACGAGGATAGACGAGCTGCCGCAGCTCTTTAACGTTCTGTTCGGGAGCATGTCCGTCGTCGGGCCGAGGCCGGAGCGGCCGGAACTCGCCCGGCTCTATGAGGCGGCGTATCCGAATTTTTCACTCCGGTTGAAGGTCAAGGCCGGTATAACGGGTTTCGCCCAGGTCTACGGGCGCTACTCGGCCTCCCCCGAAGAAAAACTTTTTTTGGACGTCATGTATATTGAGAATTTTTCGATTTGGCAGGATCTGAAGCTGATGCTGCAGACCCTGAAGATCTTGTTTTGGACCGAAGGCGCGGAAGGCGTTGAAAAGGAGCGGCAATGAGCGTGAAAAAACACGGCGGCGACCCGGACCTTACCGCGGCTTACGCGGAAATAAGCGTGTGGCAGGAGAGGACCGCCGAAGCGCTCGTCGTTGTTTTGATGTGCGTTTTGCCTCTGTTTCTGACCTCCGAGCGCTACTTCTATCTGACCCGGCAAAAGTTCGTTTTTTTCGTCGCGTCGACGTGTTTGATCATGTACGCCGTCGCCGCCGTCTGGGGCGCCCGGCTTTTGAGAGACCCGCGCCTGCCCTCGCGCTCCGGCGTTTTCTCGGTGGCCGACTGCGCCCTTTTGGGCTTTGCCGGCGTCACTCTGCTGTCCGCTTTTCTCTCCCCTTACAGGGAGGTCGCCAACGTTTGGCTCGGCATTCAGGAGCGCTTTGACGGCGCCGTCACTCAGCTTTTGTATGTTTTGGTCTTTTTCATCGTATCGCGCTGGTACAGGCCCCGCACCCGGGACCTCGCGCTGTTCGCCGCGTCTTCTGTGATCGTCGCCGGCATAGGCATACTGCAATTTTTCGGCATGGATATCTTCACGCTTTGGCCCGTTCACGACGAGAGGTTCATCGTCGAGAATTACTACGACATTTTTTTCCGCTCCACTCTCGGGAACGTCAATATCGTCTCCACCTACGTCTGCGCCGCCGTTTTGCTGAACGGGTATTTTTTTGTGAGGACCGAGTCGACCCGGCCTTATCTGTGGCTTGCGGCGAGCGCTTTGAACTTTTGGCTCATGGACCTCGCCGGCTCCTACTCCGGCCGCGTCGGCGTCGCTGCGGCTTTGGTTTTGACCCTGCCCTTCGTTTTTGAAAACAAAAAGTATTCGGGCCGGTTCCTGATACTCTGCGGCTCGTGGGTCCTCGTTTACGCCGCTCACAGGCTGTTTTACAATTTGATCGCTTTGGGGAACGGGAACCCCTCAAGACTTCTTCTCTATGCCGCCGGCCTGTGCCTTTTGCTTCTTTCAGGTTTCGCCCTTTTGATTTGGGAGAAAAAAAAGCCGGGGCAAAATTCCGGGAGGAACCGGAAGCTCGGCCTCATCGCCGCTTTGTTATGCGTCGTCCTCGGCGTCGCGGGAGTTGAGATCGCGGGCCGCTCCGGCGGAGGCATGATATATGAGCTGCGGGAGATAATGCACGGAAATATACAAGACAGCTTCGCTACATACCGCATTCACATTTGGCGCAACGCCATGTCGGTATATTCCCGGCATCCGTTTTTCGGCAGCGGGCCGGACACGTTTTCCTTTGTCTTTCCCGAGGCAGCCCAGGGCGTCGTCGGCGAGTTCTATGACAAGGCCCACAACGAATATCTGCAGATACTCATATGCCAGGGCATCTTCGGGCTTGCCTGCTATTTGGTCTTTTTGGCCGCGATCTTTGTAAAAGCCGTCAAAAAAGCCTTCAGCGACCCTATCATCATGGCCGTGTCCGCAGCGTTTGCCGGATACGCCGCGCAGGCTTTTTTCAATATCAGCCTGCCCATTGCGAGCCAGATGCTCTGGATATTCGCGGGGATCATAGCGGGCGCCGCTTCACGCAAGCCGGATGTTTCGCTTTAGCGGAAAACACCCGTCGCCGGGTTTTCGGCGCGATGAAGCCCCGGATATCCTTCCCGCCCGGGGACGAAGAAAAGCAAAAAATAAAAGACTGTTGCATTTTCCGCTTATTGATTATAGAATATGAACATATTATGAACAGGGGGCCGGCCCCCGGAAGGAGCTCATTTCATGGAAAAAATCTTTAAGCTGAAAGAGAAAGGCTCGACTGTTTCAAAAGAAATACTCGGCGGACTGGTTACTTTCTTCGCAATGTCCTACATAATATTCGTCAACCCGAGTTTTCTGAGCCAAACGGGAATGAATCCGCTCGCTGTTATGTTAGCTACCTGTATAGCCTCCGCGATAGGCTGCATACTCACGGGTTTCATGGCAAACGTGCCTTTTGCCCAAGCTCCGGGCATGGGCCTGAACGCTTTTTTCACCTACAGCGTGTGTTTCGGGATGGGATACAGCTGGCAGCAGGGCCTGGCGATCGTTTTCCTTTCGGGTATTTTATTCTTTGTTTTGATGGTCAGCCCCTTGCGGAGCAAGCTGATAGCGTCTATACCCTCTTTCCTTAAAAGCGCAGTATCCGCGGGCATTGGTCTCTTCATAGCTTTCATCGGCCTTATCAACGCCGGCATAGTCGTGGGATACGGTGAAGGCGTAGGAGTCTACACCGATCTGGGGGCCATCACACGGGGCGCTCCCCTGCTCACGCTTATCGGGCTGATAATCACTTCACTGCTCTTGGTATGGAGGGTGAAAGGCGCAATAATAATCGGCATCATAGCCACAACGGTGATAGGCATCCCGTTCGGGCTGACATCCTACAGCCCGTCAGCCATGGATTTCTCCGTTTTCGGCGAGATTTTCGGCAAGCTCTCCTTCGTCGGCCTCACGGCGGTCGAGGGCGGCGCGCTGACTCTTTTCACCGCTATAATCAGCTTTTTCATAGTCGACTGCTTCGATACTGCCGGCACACTGGTCGGCTGCGCCGCCAACGCGGATATGCTCAATGATAAGGGCGAACTTCCCCAAGGCGATAAAGCCATGCTGGCGGACGCCATAGCCACCGTGATCGGTTCTGTATGCGGCACATCCACGGTGACGACTTACGTCGAGTCGTCCACGGGCATAGCCGAGGGAGCGCGCACCGGCCTCTCGTCGATAATCGTCGGCATACTGTTCATTTTGGCCTGTTTCCTTTTGCCGATAGCGGGCATAGTCCCCGGGGCGGCCACGGCGCCCGCGCTTATCATTGTGGGCGTGTATATGCTCGCCGGAGCGGCAAAGATCAACTGGACGGATATGGAGGAGGCTATTCCGGCTTTCCTCACCATAGCCGTCATGCCGTTCACCTACAGCATCTCCAACGGCATCGGCTTCGGATTTATCACTCACGCAATAATCAAGATCTGCCGCGGTAAGGCAAACGAGGTCCCCGTTCTCATCTATATCATATCGGTAGTGTTCATCATCATGTACATACTCATAGGACTGTGAGACCGGCTTAAAACTGCATAAAGAAGCGCCGCAGACGATCTGCGGCGCTTCTTTTATAAGGCCGCCCGCGAAAACGGGCGGCATACTGTTCCCGGTCACACCATCGGCAGAAAAGTATATCTGTCACGCCCGTTTTGTTTCGAAGCGTACAGAGCCTCGTCCGCGCGTTTGACAAAATCTTCTCCGTTTTGTTCGTGCCTGACCTTGCCGGCGGCGCCCCCAATCGAAACGGTGACATACTCGGACACTTTGCTTCCCCCGTTTTTGAGCTGCAGAGTTTTTATGTTTTCGCGTATTTTTTCCGCGATCTGCGCGGCGCCGTTTACTCCGGTATTCGGCAGAAGTATGCAGAATTCCTCCCCGCCGTACCGCGTGACGATATCGTCTTCCCTGATAACGCCGGCGCTGATGGCTTTAGCGACGGCAATCAAGCATTCATCGCCTTCATTGTGCCCGTAAATATCGTTGTACATCTTAAAATAATCGATATCGATCATCAAAACGCAGAGGAGCCCGCCCGAACGGGAATGCGTTCTCATGAGATGATCAAGGGTCTCATCCAAAAAACGCCGGTTATGTATGCCGGTCAAAGCGTCGTAATTCACTTTTACCAACAGATCGTGTTTTTCGATCTCCGCGTCGTGTATCGTCCGCTCGGTTTGTATCTTATCGTCGATGTAAGCGGCAATGCTCGAGGCCATATCGTTGATCGCGTTTTGAATCAAAACGAATTCATCGTTATAATCGCCCTTGATTCTCGTGTCAAAATTACCCTTTGCGATCTCTTCCAAAGTCGTCGTCACGTTATTTATCGGTTTGAGCATCCTGCTCATAATAAAGGATAATGCAAAATATACGATCGCCAGAAAGACGGCGATGAACACGACCGTGTATATGAGCGATTCCCGCAGATCCTTATAGTATTCAGCCGCCGGCAGCACACCGAGGACCGTGTGCCCGGGCATGTTTTGATATGAGACATAGTATTCCGCGCCGTCAATATTGCTCCACGCAAATCCTCTGCCCGAGCTTACCGATCCGAACCAAGCCTCATTCGTCAAATCCCTGCCGAGCATATGCTTTTCCGGGTGGGCGCTTATTATGCCGTCTGTAATAACTATGCCGTATCCGGTCTCGCCGACCTTGGTCTCTTCAACGATCTGCCCTATGTCAATTACGGCGCGCAGCCGCGATATCGTGTCCGTGTCGTACCCGAACTGGACAAAACCGCCTCCCTCGCGCGCTATGCCCGTGTAGTGGCAATAGATCTCAAACTCGGCGTCGGATACGGACAGCCGCGGCTCTTCCTGCAATTCTTTGATCGTGCCGTCCGCCAGTTCCATATACTTTTCGGTCTCAGGGTACAGTTTATAGTCAAACCCAATGTATTCATCAAAATTGCTGTGCGTAATGATCCCGTCGGGACCGGCGATATTGATTTCCGTAAATCCGAAGCTTGAACACAGATCCAGCAAGCCCGCCCTTGTTATATCGGCGTCGTCATATTGGCTCAGCAAGTATAAAACCGCTCGCGCGCCGACCAAATGCTGTTCGCTCAAAGTCCCCTCAGCCACATCAATGACCTCGTTCAGCTTGTGCAGCTGTACCATGAGATTGTCGTTGAATACGCTCAGCTCCGATTCGATCTTGGAACTCACGACACGGTGCAAAAGCCTGTATTCGTTAACCGAAACAACAAGCAGCGAAATTAAAAATATAGCCATCGTCGGTATCAATACTTTGTATTTGAAGGGCATTTTTATCTTTTTCAAGTTGACCTCCGTTCCGTCCGGCGGCAAGCTGCGGCTGTACAATCGGCCATGCGGCGCGTCCCGCCGCCGCATGCGCGATATAATGACCGCTTTGCGGTTATTATATCATAAAAATTCATTTATGATATATTTTTTATAGATTCTCCGTCCGGAGGACCGGGGTCTTCCGCGCCGGAGGACCGGGGCTCTCTGCCCCTGCGCTGCATTTCTATCCGGGGTGTCCCCCGGAAACTATCCTCGGGCTTTCCCTGCCGGGGACGGGGGTTGCCGCGCCGCGGGGCTTTCGCCCCTGCACTGCATTTTTATCCGGGGTGTCCCCCGGAAACTATCTTCGGGCTTTCCCTGCCGGGGGCGGGGGTTGCCGCGCCGCGGGGCTTATGCCCCTGCACTGCATTTTTATCCGGGGTGTCCCCCGGAAACTATCCTCGGACTTTCCCTGCCGGGGACGGGGGTTGCCGCGCCGCGGGGCTTATGCCCCTGCGCGACCTTTTTACCCCATTTCTTTCGACTCGCCGAAAGCCGGTCGTTGGTGACGATGCCCTCATCGTCCCTGTACCTCGGGAATTATCCCCCTGCCGGGGGGGACGGGGGTTGCCGCGCCGCGGGGCTTTCGCCCCTGCGCGACCTCTTTACCCCATTTCTTTCGACTCGCCGAAAGAAACAGGGGTAAGCCCCAAAGAAAGGCGATTCTCCGGTCCGGAAAAGACTTTAGCTTCCCTCTCGGGGCGTCACGGAGGCCGCCCCGGACGTAAATCTAAAGGGTAATGTGCGCGG
>Ga0082212_10002091_pt1 | contig 29355 bp, 32 predicted proteins | sample TergutNt197P3_FD_71548 | JGI IMG/M metagenome (GOLD analysis project Ga0082212, IMG submission 71548) | Neocapritermes taracua P3 segment gut microbial communities from Petit-Saut dam, French Guiana - Nt197 P3 | ecosystem: Host-associated > Arthropoda: Insects > Digestive system > Gut ...
TCGACCCAACTAACCGCCAAACGGCAGAACTCCGCGCGGGTGATGGTGTCTTGATATTTGTCTTGTAAATCGGCAGGGACAAAGCCTTTAGCTATTGCGGCGGTCAAGGGTTCTTTCGCCCAACCGGAAGCGGTGTCTAGGTTTGGAGCTTCGGCGGGTGGTTCAGTGTCGGGAGTTGATTGACTTTCGCCGTTTATTGTGCCTTTAACGGTAACGCCGTCATTTACCTCGCCTATTACGTTACCATCTATACTAATATTTGAGTTTTGATTCCTCGATACTCTGCCTGTAACATTGCCGCCGATTATGACTTTTGCATCTAGATAAGCAGACACAGCAAAGTTAACTTCTGCGCCACCCGTAGTTACATCGCCGCTAATCGTTACCGTTGAGTTATCTGCATTAACTCCCCAATTCGTTTGCTTTGCACCAGTTACAGTTAAGTTACCGTTAATCGTCACCTTTTCGCCACTTTCACCAAAAAATGGTGCTGCAAATACGCCATAATTCCGTAGTCTCGAACCGCTTACTGTCACATCGCCGTTGACTGTGACAGTTCCGCCGCCCCGAGCAGACACACCAAAAGTAGAATCATCTAAGTTACTGCCAGTTACTCGCACGTTTCCGTGAACCGTGACATCAGTTCCGCGACCATCGCTCCATATACCTCTATAACCGCCTGTCAAGTTGCCGTTTACTGTAACTTTTCCGCCATCTGTGGCAGTTACTGCGCTATTATTACTACTCACATCGCCGTTGACTATAACAGTTCCGCCTCCGTTACGGTCAGGAATGAATATACCGTGTGTTTCACCCTTTAGATTTCCTGTTAAAGTAATCTTCGCTCCTCCGCTAACCCAAAGAGCGGTATTTGTTGTACTCTCAATATTGAGTGTGCCGCCATATATCTCGACTTTGCAATTATCGACACTCAACGCGCCCATGTCGCTTTTAATATTCAATGTATAACCGTTCAAGTTTATGTTAATATCTGTATTTTTGATTGCTAAAAGACTGTTATAATTTATGTCAGCCGTAAGAGTAATTGTGTCGCCGCTCTGAGCGGTATTTATTATGTGCTGTAGCATATCGGCACTGTCTAAGTTGTGATTTGCCGCTTGCGCCGATGGCGTAACGGATGGGACGAGTGCGAGTATAAGGGCAAATGCCAGTACAAGTGATAGTATTTTCTTTTTCATATACACAACCTCTTTTTCATAATATTAGGCAGTTTTTGTCTTAAAATAGTAAAACTTGCCCTATGTTGCTTTATTATACCATATATTTGCATTGGAGCGCAACCCTTATGTTGATAGAATTATTAGGGGTGGAATAAATGCCGATTAATGCAGATAAGTTATCAAAAGAAGAATGTGAGTTTTTACGCAATATTGGATTTCGGGTGCAATTCATGCGAAAGAAAGCCGGATTGTCCCAAGCGGAACTTGCGGAACGAAGTGGTCTAGCGGATTCTACAATATCTCACTTAGAAAGTACATCGGTATATTCGGTTAGCCTTGCGGTTTTATTCCGCATTGCTTCCGCGCTTGGTGTAAATCCAATGACATTGCTTGATTTTGAATAAATTACATATAAATAAACCGCACCGTGGATTATTAGACTGCCTTTTATTTGCCTTGTTTACAAACTCAACTGTCCGCTGTCGTTAACATTTTTCAACCCCAAATGTTCATAGGCGCGGTTGGTTACGCACCGCCCTCTGGGCGTGCGGTTAAGGAAACCGAGCTGCATTAGGTACGGTTCGTATACATCCTCAAGGGTAATCGACTCCTCACCTATTGTCGCGGCAAGCGTGTCAAGCCCAACCGGACCGCCGCCGAAATTGTTGATTATACTTATCAGCATACGGCGGTCTACCGCGTCAAGCCCGATATGGTCAATCTCCAAACGTCCCAGAGCGTTGTCGGCGACATCCTTTGTGATGACACCGTGAGCCTTTACCTGCGCGAAGTCGCGCACACGTTTAAGTATCCGGTTCGCTATACGCGGCGTACCCCGTGAGCGCGACGCTATTTCATACGCGCCCTCAGGCTCGATGGCTATATTGAGAATAGCCGCGCTTCTCGTAACTATGCGGCGCAGTTCGTCCGGAGTGTACAGCTCAAGACGCTCAATAACGCCGAAGCGGTCACGCAGAGGCGCGGTAAGCTGCCCGGCGCGTGTTGTCGCGCCAATCAGCGTAAATTTTTTGAGGTCAAGACGTATGGAACGCGCACTCGGTCCTTTGCCCAGAATAATATCAACGGCGTAATCCTCCATCGCGGGATAGAGAATTTCCTCGACCGCGCGGTTCAGCCTGTGAATCTCGTCTACAAAAAGTATATCATGTTCATCGAGATTGGTGAGCAATGCCGCGAGGTCTCCGGCTTTTTCAATAGCCGGGCCGGACGTAATGCGGATATGCACGCCCATTTCGTTGGCGATTACTCCGGCAAGCGTCGTCTTGCCCAATCCGGGAGGACCGTAGAGCAGCACATGGTCGAGCGGCTCACGCCGCTGTTTCGCCGCTTCTATGAATATTTCGAGATTTTCTTTCGCCTTCTTCTGCCCCGTGTACTCGCTTAGAAGGCGCGGACGAAGTGAAACTTCGCCGTCCTCCTCGGGAAGCAGAGTAGAGGCAACCAACCGTTCATCGTAACTGTCATCAAAGTCTATAGCCATTTATATCCTCACAAAATATTATTCTCACATCATTCGCTTTAACGCTTCTTTTATTATTTCTTCAAGCGATAAATCTTCTCCAAGTCCCCTTGTCGCGATAGCGGCCTCCGATGGGCTGTATCCCAGCACAATCAGCGCGGAATGAGCTTCGGCTAATTTTGAGTCCGGCACTAACACGGAAGAAATTCCTTCATATGGGGTTTCCGTAAGCCCTTTTGCCATCTTGTCTTTTAATTCAAGCACAACGCGCTGAGCGAGTTTTTTTCCGATACCCTGCGCGGCTGTAAGTATCTTATCATCGCCTGATATTACTGCTAATGACAGTCTTTCGGGCGTGGTTACCGATAGAATTGAGAGCGCGGCCTTCGGACCGACACCCGAAATGCTTATCAGCATCTTGAAACAATTCAACTCCTGCGTGTCGGCAAATCCGTAGATGTCGAACAAATCCTCGCGGACGTGAACATATGTGTAAAGTTTAATTACTTCCCCGAGCTTTGAGCGCGAGATTGTCTGTAAAGATGTGTGGCAGGCGTAGCCCGCGCCGCCGACATCTATAACGATGAGGTTCGGTTCGGTATGCGCGACAGTACCGTTGAGATAATAAAACATTTCAACACCTCATTTCAGATAATTTGCTTGAAATAATATTGTTCAAATACGGGATTTCAGGTTCTATTCCCTCCGCAAGTCTTGCCGCGGCAACGGGAAGCATCCATTGCTCAATATCACGCCACGCAACCCCCGCAATTCGCGTATATCGGTTGATATAGTTACGGCAGAGGGTTCTTCTGAAAATATTTATTAAATTTCCCTCAAAAGCTGAAATATTCGGAGGTAATGCGTTAGATTGCAGAATAAGTACGGTTCTGCAAACATCGGCGCAAGGGTCGCCGATATGCGCCGTCATCCAGTCTATCACTTTTGCTTTTCGACTATCTATCAGTATATTACCCGGATGAAAGTCATAGTGGCAGAGTATGTTACCTTCCGGTAATTTGCTTAGATAATCAAGAATAACGCCTTTATCGCTTTGATTTATCGACTTTAAGTCTTTAATTATTGCCGACAATGAATCTTTCAGTTTTGGCAGCTCGTTTGCCGTCCGGGTATGTATTTCAATATGTAAATCGGCTAAAAGTTTTGCATACTTAAATACTTTTAACGGTGCTTTCTGCAGCAGATACAGCATACTAACGCCTTTTATATGTTCGTACACAACACCTTTTTTTCCGTCTATATCTATAATATCATAAACTTTTGGCGCGTTTGCGCTTTCGATATTTTTCGCCGTTTGGAACTCTTGAAAAGCCAGACCAGCAAACTCCTCATGAAAAATCTTTATAACTCTATTTTCATCATATCTGAAAACGTCCGCTGTTCTTCCCTGACCCAGTAATTCTTGCATTTTTACCCTCTTATTACCGATTCGCTTTCTTCGTACAACGTATCGGGACAATAATCTATATCATTAGGCCAGACGACAGTGCCGTATCCGGTCTTAACTAACTTGAAAAAATCTTTGTTTTTCAGTGATTCAAATACTCGCATAGACAATAACGGTTTAACGTCAAAAATACGATTTTCACCGTTATTAAAAGTTAAAAACAACTTGTAATCATCAGTCGGAAACACTTCTAGAACACGAGGTCCCAAAGGTTCAGCATGAATAATATTATCTTTATACATTATAATAAACTCCTATTTCAGCGGTTCTATACGGAATATTTCTTCACCGTTTATTGCAAGTTTCCAGTTTGCTACTAATTCTTCCTCGTGAAGCAATACCCATGCTTTAACAAATGTGCTTTGACGTTTGGGAAAATCACCTGATATTATTTCACCGTCAAGGTCAAACACAGCTTCATAATCTCCATAATAAGCATGAAAATGCGGCAATTTATGTTTCCCAATATCTTTCCAATTCATCTTTATAAGGATTCCGTAAAACATTGTCAGTGTTGGCATAACAGCAAATCCTCCATATATATCAGTTTATACTCTTATTGACGATTTATCTATAACTGCTTCAATATCGAATGTGATGCCTGTGAATGGCACAGCGCAACGGCGAGCGCGTCTGCGGCATCGTCAGGTCGCGGTACGCGAGGAAGATTCAACAGCACGCGGGTCATCTCCATGACTTGCTGTTTTTCCGCCTTCCCATAGCCAACAACCGCTTGCTTTACCTGCTGCGGAGAATACGAAAACACGGGTATGCCGCGTTCGGCCGCCGTTAGCAGTATTACTCCCCGCGCGTGAGCTACGTTTATCCCTGTGGTAACGTTGGTGTTGAAGAACAATTCTTCAACAGCCAATACTCGCGGCTCATACATATCAAAAAGTTGGCAGAGGTCTCCGCGAATTTGTAACAGACGTTTCTCTAAGCTCAAGTCTGACGGAGTTCGTATCACGCCATGGCGCAAGGACTTGTGCTTTACACCGTCTTTTTCAATGAAACCGAAGCCAACTATCGCAACTCCGGGGTCGATTCCGCAGATAATCACGGCAAACCCTCTATCGCGGTCATAATGCCGTATTTGCCCGCTTCGTAAGTAAGTCCGCCCTGCAAAAACGCCGTATACGGCGGACGCATTGGCGCGTCACACGACAACTCAACAGAACCGCCCTGTATGAACGTACCCGCCGCCATAACGACTTCGCAATCATATCCCGGCATTGCAGACGGCTCGGGTATCGCGAATGAATCGATTGGAGAACCCTTTTGTATACCTTGGCAGAACTTGAGCAAATCGCTCTTGTTACCGAATTTTATGGCTTGCACTATGTCCGCGCGTCTGTCAAACGGTGACGGCGTAACGCTGTATCCCAATTCCTCAAGGATTGCCGATGCCAAGGTCACGGTTTTTAACGCCTGCGCCGTTATGTGCGGCGCAAAGAACAGCCCTTGAAACATCAGACGGTTCACATTAAGTGACGCGCCGTTCTCCGAGCCAACGGCGGTCAGCGCGTATGAAGCGGCCTCGACTAAGTCTCCCCTTCCGGCAATGTATCCGCCTGTGGGCGCAAGCCCGCCGCCCGGGTTTTTTATAAACGAACCTAACAGCAAATCGCAATCAGGCTCTTGGACATCCACAAATTCGCAATAACAATTATCAACTATTATTATGACATTTTTGTTGACATTACGCACTATGTTGCATATTTCCGATACTTTTTCCGGGTATAACGCCGGACGTTCAGAGTACCCCCTTGACCGCTGAATCAACACTGCTTTTACGTTTTTTGAAGCCTCCGCAATGCCGTTTATATCAGGTTCGCCGTTGGGGAGTAAAGGCGTTTCACGGTATAAAACGCCGAACTCATTTAGGCGGCGTATTACGCCGTTCAGCGTATCATACGGAGAACCGATAGCGGACAGTAGCGTATCGCCCGGACGCAGTACACCGAAAAGCGCGGTGGCAATAGTGTGAGTGCCGCTTGAGAGCTGCAATCGGGCTATAGCACGTTCTTTACCGAAAACATCGGCTATTACCTTGTCGAACACGTCACGGCCTGTATCGCCAAGACCGTATCCGGTACTGCCGGAAAAATGTGTGTCAGACACACGGTTTTCTTGAAACGCTCTCAGCACTTTTTCGGTATTTGATAACGCTATATCTTCATATATGGCAAATTGTGCCGAAAGTTTGCTTTCGGCACGTCCGGCAAGTTCTTTTACTTTACTCGAAAATTTCCGCATCAGTCAACAGCTTTACATCGTTGTTTTTTAGTATTTCTACCGCTTTTTCGGAGTTCTCGCAACGTATAACGACATAAGCATCGTTTTCGCCGCGCGACACGAAAGCGTAGACATATTCGACATTGCTCAACAGTGACAGTACGGCGTGCAGTCCCCCCGGAGAGTCTTTCAAGCGCACCGCAATGACGGGTGTCTTACGGGCTGTTATGCCCGCGCCTTGTAAAACCGTAATGGCTTTGTCAGGTTCATTTACAATGAGCCTTAAAATTCCGAAATCAGAGGTATCCGCGATAGATAACGCGCGGATGTCAATATTTTCACGAGCCAGAACACCTGTTATCTCCGATAACCGGCCGGGGTCGTTTTCAATAAATACGGAAACCTGCGTAATAAACATAAAACCCCCCTATTGCGCTTACAAAATTACCCTTTTATCCAACACCCGCTTGGCTTTGCCTTCGCTTCTGGCTATTGTTTGGGGTGTGACGAGCTTAACCTTAACACTCAATCCAAGAGTGCTTTCAATGTCGCCGCGAATACCGCGCTCAACTTTCTCAATTTTCCGTACTTCGTCTGAGAATAAGGTATCGGACATCTCAACCTGTATCTCAAGCGTGTCGGTATTGTTAACGCGATCAACCACAAGCAAATAGTGCGGGGCAAGGTCATTGTACTTCATCAGCACGGACTCAACCTGTGACGGGAAAACATTTACACCGCGAATTATCAGCATATCATCGCTGCGTCCCGCGGGTTTTTCCATACGTATGGTTGTGCGGCCGCAGGAGCATTTGCCTTTAATAAGCGAACACAAATCGCGCGTTCGGTATCTGAGCAGCGGCAGAGCCTCTTTAGTTATACACGAAAAAACCAGTTCGCCGCGCTCGCCTTCAGGGAGAACCGCGCCTGTGTTCGGGTCGATAATTTCGGGATAAAAATGATCCTCTTGAATATGAAGGCCGTTTTTACACTCACATTCATTGGCAACGCCCGGCCCGCATACCTCGGCAAGCCCAAAAATATCCAAAGCAACTATACCGAGCTGTTCCTCGATAAATCTCCGCATATTTTCAGTCCAAGCCTCCGCGCCGAAGAATCCGGCGCGTAAACTGTGCTTTATCTTTTCTTTTTGCACATTCTCAGCTAAGAGACAGGCATAGCTCGGGGTACACATGATTACCGTCGGATTGAAATCCTCAAGAATCTGTAACTGACGGCTTGTATTGCCTGTGGACACGGGAATTACGGCCGCGCCAAGCAGTTCGCAACCGTAATGCGCTCCGAGACCCCCGGTGAACAGACCATAGCCATAAGAAACATGAATAATATCACTGCTCGTAACGCCGCCCATTCTCAGGCTGCGTGCCATGCACTCGTTCCATGTTTCAATATCGCCGCGAGTATATCCTATGACAGTTGGCTTGCCCGTAGTCCCCGATGTTGCGTGAACGCGCACAATCTGCTCCATCGGAACAGCAAACATACCATACGGATATGTATCGCGCAAGTCAGTCTTATAGACAAACGGCAGCTTGTGCAAATCGTCTGTGGATTTAATGTCGCCCGGCAAAACCCCGGACTTGTCCATTCTTTCGCGGTAGAGCTTCTGATTGTTATATGCGTGACTGACGGTCTTTACTAACCGTTCGGATTGTAAGGCGCGGCGTTCATCGGGTGAACACGTCTCTGCTTTTTGATTCCAATAACCGGAACTCATTCAAAGGCTTCTGTACAGCATTCGCAGTCGTCTTCGATATATTCCCTCTTCTGGAAGAAACCGAGAATGACATCGAGATAGCGCAGAGCGATGGTGGTAATAACGCCGATAGCAACGAGACCGATGAATAAGCCGATGATAATCTTAAATGCTTTACTCATTTTAGTTAACCCCTTTTTCTTAATTTGCGGTCATTATACATTAAATAAAATGATTTGTCAAGCGATTTTCACACAGTTTCCCCAAAAACGTAGGGGTGCCGCTTGCCGCACCCGTCAAAAAACGGGTATGGCGATAAAACGCGAACGGGCGGATTGCCATCCGCCCCTACGGCGTGTGAAAACCCCAAACAACCCGGACGGCCAATGACCGCCCCTACGGCGTGCTGTCCTCCTCAACAACCGCTTCCGGTTCTTTGCGCGGTTCAACTCTCCATGTATGGTGCGACGCCCTCGGCGCACCGTTTGAAATTGGTGTCCTGTCGTCCACCAATCCCGCTTTCCGCAGGAGCTTCAACACTAACACCGCCGTTTCCGCGCGGGTGATGTTGACGTGCGGGTTAAGGCTGCCGTCAGTGCCGCCGACTAAGCCCGAGCCGATATTCCATAGCACCGCGTCCAACGCCCATTCGCTCACGGTTTCCGTATCGGGGAATATGCTATTACCCGCACTGCCCTCAAACCCCGCAATCTGCGCCGCTCTCCGCACTGCCGTCATAGCTTCCTGTCGGGTAATAGGCGTGTCGGGGTCAAATCTGCCGCCGCCAACGCCGCTCACAAGTCCGTACTCATACGCCTTGCCGACAGCTCCCGCGTACCACATATTCGCCGGAACATCGCTGAACACCGAACGGCTGCCATTGTCGGGCAAGCCCAACGCCCGGATGACGATTGCCACAAATTCGGCGCGTGTTATGTCGCGTTCGCCCGCGAACACACTGCCGCCGATGTCGTCCATAATCATACGATTTGCCATTTCGCTGACATACGCTTCATACCACTTCCCCGCCGTATCGGTGAAACTCCGCTCGTTATGTACAAGCGCGTAGGTTGAGTTTGTAAGGCTGTTTACAACAACATACCATTTGCCGTTTTCCTGATACACATAGGTCGGGATATGGCGGGTCGTGCCGTCCGGCTCAATGATGACAGCGGTGGTTATATTGGCGGCTTGCTCCGCCGTGACCTCGATGGTACGCTCAACATATTGGTCGAAAGTCGTGACCTCCGCCGTTTTGCCGTTATACTCCGCCGTGATGGTGAACTGCACGGGCGGTATCACCAGAACCAAGCCGCTCTTGTCCGCCGCCGCCTGTACATAGGTTGGTGTCGTTTCGTGCGCCGTTATTACAATGCTGATTTGGACATTTGCCGTATCGGTCGCGCCGAGAGCTTCCATGATTGCCGCCGTGTCAATAGACGCGGGCGGTATGTCGTACTGCACGTTACCTGTTTGAATGGTGAGTGTAATTTCTTTCTCCGCCATATCGTCTACATTCTTAACCACGATTACCGCTTCGGCTGTTTTTATGTCCTTGTCGGTGGGTATAACGACCGTTACATTATCGCTCGCGTTCTGTATCTCGTTTTTCAGCGCGTCTTGATTGACTGTCACGGTTGTTTTGGCTTCGCTTGGGGTTGGGGTTGCTGATGGGGTGGGAGTTGATGATGGCGAGGGTGTCGGTGTCGGGTTGGGCGGCGCGTATCCGCCGCCGCCATAGCCGCTGTTTCCGCTACCACTGCCGCTGTCACTTCCGCCCCGGCCCGCCGCCGATGTCCAGCACCTTGTCGCCGGGTTTTATGTAGCGGTCAAACATTCGGCAAGTCAATAAAAATTCCGGTCTGTCCGCAATACGGTTCCACTCGCTTTGAACAGCGGAATCATAAAAATCCCGAATGATTTTTGTTGTAGCATCCATCATTTTTTCCTCCCGAATAATAATCCGTGCATACTGTATCCGATAATGCTCGGTTCTTCGCAGTGTTTATAAATATATTCCATCCATCTATCAAACGCTTCATCAGTCGCGGCGTTCACTTTGTCAGCAAGGACGAAGGATATTCCGTCCGCGCCGATGTTGTGCAGTATTTCAAGCCCCACGTCTTTTGCGTACCCTTCCATCTTTGCCGGAGTGGTTGCTTTCCATAAATTGTTACTATTATCCTCAAATGCCGCTAATATATCATCAAGGTCGTCAAGCCCCTTCTTTACATCAGCGGCGACGACGGCAAAGTAATTCAAATAAGACAATACAACCAATCCACCCGGTTTACATACCCTTGTACATTCCCGAATTGCCTGTGTTTTGTCCTCGTCCGTCGGTAAATGATATATCGCACCCATACAAAGAACGACATCAAAATTGTTTTCATCGAACCGCGATAGGTCAAGCACATTGCAAACCGAGATTTCGCGCAGTTTCTCCGCTTCCGGCTTGGCTTTAATAATGCCCACATTATGCTCCACAAGGTCACAAGCGGTAATGATATGACCCTTTTCTGCGAGGTAGAAGGAATATCTGCCCGTCCCAGCGCAAGCGTCGAGGATTCGGCTACTCGGCGTGAACAGCCGGTCAAAATAACGGATGGTGGTTAGGTATTCCGGCAAATGCGCTTTGTCGCGGAATAAACGTCCGTCCTCGTCGTAATTTTTGTAGTAGTTTTCGATGCTCTCCAGCATAACACTTCCCAGCTTTCCCTTGAAATCAAAAGCGGCTAAGGTTTTCATTTCACCTTAGCCGCTTAATGGTCTTTATAAGTTAATCCCCGAAAATCTAACTCTTATAAAAATCAATAAGGACTAAGCCTGTGTTTCCAAACGGATACGCAGACTTGGTAGTGGTAGCGAGGTGGTTATTATTTGAAAATCTGCTCACAGCACTTGCCCCTTTCATAAGAATTATTAGTAAGTATAGCAGATGTGGATTGAAAAATCAACCCCCAAATTGTAAATTTTTTGGCGTCGTGAATTGTAAATTTTATTTTTGATGATTTACACCCCTTGACAATGTTGTCCGGCATATGAAAATTCCTCCTAAATCATCGCGGATTTATTGCAGAACGCCGGGGCGGCGTTCCCTACACAAGCATAGCATGATTGGGCGCGGAAAAAAACGCCCTTGTCGTGGAACGACATAAAAACGGCGTGAAATGCGGTATAGAAAATTCCGGTAAAATGTGCTATAATAATAAAATGAACATTCTTATTTGCGATGACATAAAAGCCGAAGCGGACAAGCTGGCGGGACTGCTTGCCGATTCGGGCTTTGAGGTAAATACGGCGGTCTTTGCCAAAGGCTCTGACGCGCTGGAGCATATCCGCTCCGGTGCTGTTGTTGATGTGTGCTTCTTGGATATAATTCTTAACCCCGTGCCGCCATCAGCGTCACGCTGCCCGGACATGAGCGGTGTGGAGCTGGCGGAAATATTACGCGCGGAGAAATATTCCGGCGAAATCGTTTTCCTCACTACCTCAAACGAATACGCCGCCGAATCGTATCAGGTCGAAGCGTTTTCCTATCTCATCAAGCCGCCGACACCGGAGGTCGTTCTTAAAACCCTGCGTAAACTTGAACAGTCAAAAAAAGACGGCGACACAGCCGGAATCAGCGTAAAAACCGAAGGCTCGATAAGGTTTGTCCTGTTCCGCGACATTTCCCATATCGAGGTCATAAACCACAACATCTATTTCCGCCTAACGGACGGCACGGAATTAGTGGCGCGGGCAACATTAGCCGAGGTCGCTTCAAAGCTGCTCGCGGACAGGCGGTTTATCCAATGCCACCGCTCGTATATCGTCAACATGGACGACATATCCCGCGTACAGGGCGGCGATGATTTTATAACGCACAGCGGCGCGAGTGTTCCGATTTCAAGGAATTGTCCGGGCGCGGTCAAGCAGTATATAGCATGGGTTGCGGGGGGTAAGAACAGATGAGTTATATAGAAACCGAGATAGTCCCGATTCTTGTAGTCGTTATCAATATGGTCACCATATTTCATTTATTTCCCTCAAGATACGGTCTGCGGTTCTCCGTGACAGCGATTGTTTTATTTACCGTCGCCGTATATTCAGGGGCTTTCTTGCTCGGTGCGCTGGGTATAGATGCCGTGGGCACACGCGGTATGTTATACATCCCGTTTTTAGTTTGGTTGTTCAAGGGGCAATTCTTTCAAAAGGTGTTTTATTACATTTATATGATTCTTGTTCCTATGTTACTGGGTTATTTAATATCGGTAGTGATTCTGATATTTATTCCCGAAAAAAATGACCTGTACTATATCATTTTCCTTTTCGCTTCGATAATCGTATATGCGGCGTACATCGCACTCATGTTAAGTTACGGGAAACGGTTTTTCATAAAATTGTTTTCGCATGGGCGTAACGCTGATTGGGCGTTATATACGCTTGGTATCACGGCTTCGTTTGTTATTTTATATCTTTCGCGGCTGATGTCACTCAGCCCGCAATTATATATCCCGCTTTTCTTTTTCATTTTTTGGAGTATCGGAACGCTGTGCTTCGCCATCATCAATACACACGAAAAAACAAAGCGGCGCGTTGAAGCGGAATTTGCGAGCGGCATCATATCCTCCGGTCGCGGCCACTATGAGAAAATGAACGAAATGCAGGACACGCTCCGCATCCTGCGCCACGATGTCAAGTATCACGTCAGCGCGGCGCGTGAAATGCTGCGCTCCGGCAAGGAGGAAGAACTGGACGGGTACTTGTCTGACGTTGAATCCCTTGTTACGGAAAACGAACCGCTTGTATTCTGCGCGAACACAGTCGTCAACGCGCTGTTGTCGGGGTACGCGGAACGCTGCCGGAAGCATGACATACGCTACGCTTTTACAATAGTTTTACCGGATACAATGTCCATCCCCAATTATGAGCTGTGCGTTGTGCTTGGCAACCTTTTAGAAAACGCAGTGGAAGCCGCGCTAAAATTAGATAACGGGCGATATATTGAATTGAACGCCAATTATCGGCGTGAGCAGTTCGCCGTCACCACAAAAAACAGTTTTGACGGCAAAGTGTTGTCCGATGACGGGCTTCCGATTTCGGGCAAAAAAGACGGCGGCTTCGGACTGCGGAGCGTCCGTGCCGTCACCGACCGCTATGACGGTTATATGCTCACCGAATGGGACGCGAACACGTTCACGGTGTACGTAATGTTAAATGTGTAGGGGCGGCATATATGCCGCCCGTCCGTAGGGTGCGCCGCCCTCGGCGCACCGCGTATCCTATGTAGGGCGCGCCCTTTGGTCGCGCCGTCCTGCCCCCCCGTCCCCGCATATCCCCATTTTACAATCCCAAAACCGCGAGAACAAAATAAACCGGGGAATTCCAATAAATTGTGATTTCATTCGAGGCGTAGCTGTCGATATGGTCAACATAGCACTTCATCGGCGGCTGCCCGTCACAGTATCTTTTAAGTGTTGGGTCATCGTCAACCCTGCTGTTCGGTCCGCCGACAACCATACCCGGTACGGTTTGCCTAGTCGTGACAGACGGGCGGTGATGCGGCCACGCGGACGCTTTAGACCCGAATCCGGTGATATAGCTCTGCGAAAGGGCGTTTTTACCAAGTAAATAGTTCATATGGTCAAGCGCGGCTTCTGTGTACCCCGCTGTATTCCCCAACAGCATATCCCCTATTAACAAGGTCATGGCGTTGTTACCAACTTCCATGTTGCTGCCCCAGTCATAGTCTGTCCCAAGCGACACGCCGTAAGGCTCGCTGCTGTACTTTGCCATAATATCATCGCATACGGCTTGCAGTTTCGCTTTCATGCGCTCAGTCAGCTCGGGGTCGGCGTTGTCTCCGGCATTGAATAAATATGCAATCAAGCCGTATGTTCCCATATGCTTCCAACCCAGACCCGCGTACAAATCATCGGATTTGATATAGTCGTGGAATTTTTCCTCTCCCGTGGCGGCAAACAGTTCACAAGCCGCCCAGAAACGCTCGTCATCGGTTGTGTCATCGCCGTATTCTCCGGTAACAACAAGGCGCGGATTCTTAAAGCTCGGCAAGTCGGGGTTTTTCTGAAGCCAATCCCACGCGCGGCGCGCCGCCGCGAGCAAGGTGTCTTTTTGTTCGGGATAGAAACGTGAAGCCAGTGCCATCGACGCGGCAAAATCGCCTGTAGCCGCAACCGACATTGGCGACAAGTAGAGCGTGTCGGTTTCACTCTGCGGCATTATGTCAAGCGGCGGAAAACTGCGGCAGGTTACCTTGTGGTAAACGCCGCCCGTTGCTTCGTCCTGCATTTTCAGCATCCATTCAATCTCAAACCACACTATATCCAATAGTTCGGAATCGGGATTATTTGACATTTCGTATCCGAGCAGTAACTGCGCGACAGTCTGTGCGGCGGGAACTATATAACGCCCGTAATCGCCCGCGTCATGCCAGCCGCCCGTTACATCTTTCCAATCTTCTGTCAAATCTCCGTTTATGTCATAAGCTCTCGCGGTCGTTGCGTGGCACTCCGGGTGCGACCATACACCCGCGTCAAGCTCCATGCCGCATTTCTGGTAGTGGAAGAAGTCCAGTATCGCCTTACGCAGACCGCCATAGGGATTTTCATTGATTTGGAAAGAGTACGAACGCCCTTCGCCCGCATAAATATAGTATTCGCCGTTCTGAGTAAAGTCGGAAAAATCAGCGATACGCACAGTTTCATCCGCCGCCTCGCTTGTCAGCGAATCGGACGCAATGCCGCTGTAAACGATAGAATTATCATCGGCGCGGCAAAGAGAAAACTCGGAGGCGTTATCGGGAATAACAGCCTGTTTAGGGCTGTCCGGTCGGTAACCCAGTTGATTGATATGGATATTGTCAAGAATTTCAAGCTCAGACATATTGACTTCTACTTTCTCCGGCGTTGGTTCGGACGTTGCCGCGCTTTCCGGAGGAGGCGGCGTTGCGCTTGGAGCGGCGGTATTCTCGGTCGGAGCATTGGATGTGCATGACGCAAACAGAAACAACAGCGACAGTATTAAAGCAATCTTTTTCACGGTTATCCTCCTTAATTTGTGTATGAAATTTTTACCCTGTAGGGGCGGTCATTGGCCGCCCGCCGTTTTGGGGTCAACGGGACGGCCGGGACGGTCGCCCCTACATTTAATGGTATTTCAATTACGAAACCGTAATTCCTCCGGATTTCACCCATGGCAGAATCGCGGCTCCGTTGTTGCGCCGCTCCTTTGAAATAGCGGTGACATTGCTAAATATATCCAGTACATTACCGGAAATCATAGTCTCTTGAACCGGGCGCGTAATTTTGCCGTCCTCGATAAGGAAACTATTCTTCGCAACGCCGCTGAACGTGCCGTTCTCACTCGGCGAACCCCCGGAAATATGCCCGCCGATAAGCAGTCCCCGCTTCGTCTCCGATATTATTTCGTCAAGGGTTTTGTCTCCGGCATCCATTTCTATATTAGGTATGTTCCCTTTCGCCCGTTTTTTAGATGTCTTGTTCGCGCCGTATTGGGTCAGTAAAAAGTTCTCCAATATACCGTTTTTGATAATATCCATGTTTTCCGTTCGGAATCCGTCATTTGTAACAAATGTTCGGCATATGTCATTATTCAGCGGTATAGCACGAATAATGACATTTTCTGATGTCACTTTTTCCCCAAATTTATCTTTCAGCATACTCGTTCCGCCTATCAGCGCGGCATCCGTAAGAAAGCATCCGGCATATTGTTCGAGCAACTCAAACAGGCACTCGGGCTGAAAGATTACTTCCCCGGTAAACTTCTCACCTGCGGGTTTCGCGCCAAGCTCTTTAACGCTCTGCTCAAGATGCGCCCGAAAATCCAACGCTTCAATCAAATCGTCAGGGAGCGTGCTTAACTCGCCGGATACATAGTTGAATGAGGTTACAACCTCGCCGTCTTTAGCCGAAAATTCACTGCTTATTTCATAGCGTCCATCCGTCACCGACAGTGATACGCCGTTTGTGTTGGCTACTAGCTTTTCTGTTTTGTTAAAAGCTACAAAATAGCTGTACGAAATCTTCGGGAAGTCTTTCTTCACCCTCTCGCACATCGCGGCGGTAAGCGGCAGTAAGCAATCCTCCGGCTTGTCCAAGCCCGCTTTGAACTCGTTCGCGCCATCCTCTAAAAGCGCGATGTCATAGGCTTCGTCAGCCTGCCCGGCCTCCGCCATCTCAACGGCTTCACGCGCCGCCGCTTTGATGGCCTCCAAATCCCACGAACCTAACTGAGACGTGCCTTTTTTGTTGTCTTTAATAGCAGTTAAAGCGGCGGAATTGGAAAATGTCGTCCGCATCAGTTTTAAGTCGCCCGTATCTATGTTGAGTTCCGTCTTTTCAGCGCGCGTTATCGTCACCTGCGCCTTATCCGCTCCCGCGTCTTTCATAGCCAAAATGGCAATATCCGCAATATTTCTCATACTATTGTCCTCCAACATTTATCTTGCATTTGATTGCCGGACCGCCCATGCCAACGGACATCATCTGCTTTTTGCCGCAGAAGCCCGAACTTGTCCACGCATCATCGCCCGAAACCATGGTGACCGTTTTCAGCATATCAAACGCTATCCCTGTAACGGTTGTATCCAGTATGGCACGTCCGAGCTTTCCGCCTTTTACCTCAAATCCCATTGACACACCAAACATAAACTCCCCTGTTGTGTCGGCTTGCCCGTTGCCTGTGTTTTGGAATATATAACCGTTGTCAATGCTCGCAATCATGTCGTCCAACTTACTGTTTCCCGGAACTATCGCCGTGTTACGCATTCTGATAAGCGGCTCGTCACCGTAAGCGAACCCACGCGCGTTGCCCTTGACTTCCGCGCCCATTTCCATCGCTGTTTCCTTATTATGAAGAAATTCTTTCAGAATGCCTTTATCAATGACTGTGACATCTTCTGCCTTAACGCCCTCATCGTCCACATAAACAGGCACATCGCAGGTAACGCCGTCCTTGGTATGCGCGTAGTCGATAAGCGTTACTAGCTCAGACGCGACTGTTTTATTCAGATTGTCGCCCGCGACCGAGCCGAGCTTCACCAAATCCGCCTCGACCGTATGCCCAATCGCTTCGTGAGCTAAGATACCCGCCAAATCAGGCATCAGTATACAATCCACCGTTCCGGCTTCGGGCAGAACGCCCTCGCACTTTTTCATTAGATTTTCATATGTAATATCCGTTACGCGCTTGAACTCTGATAAATCCATGAAAAAGTCCTCAAACTCGCCGCGTCCTCCGTTAACGATGTCAAACAGATCGGCGGGCTGCCCGTCTTCCCTCTCTGCAATCAGCACAACATAGATATGCGAGCGCGGCAGGAAGATATACGACTCCGCGCCGTCTGAAGTGACAAGATTCTTTTCGTGATTGAATCCGGCATATATAACGCGGCGGCTGATAAGTTTCGGGCATTTCTCCTTTACATAAGCATCGGCTTCTTTAAGGATGTCAATAACCTCTTTGGGTGACAGCTTGTCCTTTTTCGTGCGGAAATCATGGCTGTCAACACCCGGTTTACTCGGCCATGTCCCCTTCTGCCCCACTGCCGCAACGCTTCCCAGTTTCTCTGCGTTGTCTAAGGCGGCGGATACAACGCGCTCAACCCCGTCTTTTGACATATCATGACCCGCCGCAAGACCCCATACGCCGTTACGGCGTACACGGGAAGATACGCCGCCCTCAACGGCGCGTGAGTTAACCGTTATGTCGCCGTTCAATAGCGCAATACGCGATGTGGTGTTCTCGTGCTGTCTGATTTCGGTGTAGTCGCTTCTGCCCTCGGCAAAGCTCTTTAGTGATATTAGTTGCATAATAACCTCCTATGGTAATTTTCGTGTTTTAGCTATCATCGAATACAGCCATCCGCTGGGTCGCAGTGTGCGTTTCTGTGTCTCGAAGTCCACTTCTGCAAGTCCGAACCGCGCCGTCTCCCCTTCGAGCCACTCAAAGTTATCCGTCAATGTCCAGTGATAATATCTCTGCACGTCAACGCCGTCATGAATCAGCCGTGATACCTCGCGCATATGGTCGGTGATGAACTTAGCCCTCAGTTCATCCTTGCCGTCACAGATACCGTTTTCCGTGATATATATCGGCAGCTTGTATTTCCTGTACACCTCCTTGCAAACCCTGTATAAACCTCTCGGATATATCTCCCATCCCAGTTCGTTGACCGGAACATCGGGAAAAGTCAAGTTCTCGAACCCTTTTGCTCTTACAGCCGAACGGGTGTAGTAGTTTACCCCTACAAAATCCTGATACAGACCTTTCCCGTAAGGCGCGTTATGCCCAATCGGGGATACCAAGTTCCCTGTCGCCATACATTCCATGATTGCGTCTTGGAAGAGATACTTCATAAGTTTTGCCGCAGCCCCGTCCGCCGGATTTAACGGATTCATGGGAGTAAACACGCGCAGATGGTGCGCGACACCGACACGCGCGTTCGGGCATAGACTGTGTATCGCCATATATGCCCTCAAGTGCGCCATCGCAAGGTGCTTGAACACAATCATTGTTAGCGGCATACTCTTTTTGCCGGGAGGAAAGTCGCCGAAATAATATCCTTGAACCGCATAGACATTCGGCTCGTTTATGGTTATCCAATCCTCGACAATGTCGCCTAGCTTGTCCGCGACATAACGGACATAACGCTCGAAAACGGTTATGCTTTCGGGCTGTTCAAATCCGCCCTTGAACCAAATCGGCAGGCTGAAATGGAACAGCGTTACCAACGGCTTTATACCTCGCGCCAGTAAGTATTCAAGCATTTCTCTGTACTGTCCGATTGCGGCATCGTCAAAAACACCCGGTTTAGGCTCGATTCTGCTCCATTCTAACCCCAAACGGTATGTGTTAAGGCCCATACCCATCATTAGGTCAAAATCTTCACGCCATCGATTCCACTGGTCTGTGCCGCGCAAAGGGCTGCCGCCGTTCTTTATGCGTCCCTCTTTCTGCGCCCATTCGTACCAAGTGTTGTTTGTGTCGCCGCCCTCGACCTGCGTGGCGGCTGTTGCCGCGCCGAACATAAAATGCCTCGGAAAATTAACGCTCATATGCCTGCCTCCTCTTTCTCAAAACTCGTCATTATCTGTTTTTTGCTTTAACTCTTTTATCTGCTCTTTTTCTATCTGTTTTATGCTCTTGTCCGGTGTCGGTAAGTTCTCAGGCATTGCGCCGCCTAATTCTTGTATAGTTTGCCTAATCTTGCTTCCAACTTCATAATGGGCAATGTTTGCGTTTTTCTTGCCTTTTACTTTTTCGCGCCGTAATTTTTCTTCTGTTTGCGTGGCTCGAAAAAGATTAGCGGCAAGCTCCGTACTGCCCATATGGTCAAGTATTTGTTGTGATTTCTTCAAATTTTTACGGGTATGTATATCTTTTGCGGTCAATCCGCCGTAAAGCCCTTTATATCCTTCGTTTTGAAATATTGCATAATCCAAAGGTTCTATGACCCCGGCGGCGTTTGCGGCATCCGCTAACTGCGTGTTATGCTTTGACAATTCCAAACGGATTGCAAGGCGGCGTTCGTCCTCAGGCAATTCGGGAAATTGGTCTGCCAATTCTTGCCGCCGCGTTTGTACGGCAAAATAGGTTTGAGCTTTTGCAATAATCTCTTTTGAGGAATCGCCGTTTTGAGCTATTAGGTAGCAAGCGTAACGTGTTAAAGCCACATCGTTTATTTTACGTTTTGCGCCGCTACCTACCTCAACCATTTTGTTGAGCTTAACAAAATGGTCTGACACCTCAAAACCGCTGTTTTTACAAGAATCTACAGCTTTTGCAATAACCGTAACAAAGTTACGCCATTCCGTATACTCAAATAATGGTTGCAATTCACGCGCAAACCAATATTCGACACCGCTTCGGGGATTGTTATGCTTTATTTTATCGAATAAATCCATATTAAACCCGCCTCAAAATCCAAGTAACATCGTCAGGGCTGTCCACTTCTTCTAAACAGTCATACTCCTCTTGCTGACTTTTAACATATCCCTCGAATATTACCGCTTTATCAGGGTATTTCTCAATTAACTCATTTGCTCTCTTAGTTATTAACGGCACACCTAATTTTCCATCTGACACAAGCCGGAATGTTTCGCTCTCATTTCCCTTGCCGTCTGCCGGGATTGCATCGGCTAATTCCAATCCCGCCGCCTTAAACAATGCGTCCCACTCTTCTTTAGCAACGCAATCATAATTATCAATTACAACATATCCGCCTTGTTTCACCGTTGCCGCAAGTTTCGTAAGCGTCTCTTTCATATCTCCAAGCACATCGCCTATCGCGCCATAAACGACACAGTCAAAATCCCTTTCAGTTTCCACTGCCTCGTTGACATCACCGACCGCAAACTCACACAAATGCCCGACATTGAACTCCCGTGCCTTCTGCGCGGCAAACTCGATAAACTCAGGGATTAAGTCAATACCCTTTACTCGAACATTAATTTTTTGCGCGAGCTTGACAGACACCGCGCCTTTACCGCAAGCTAAATCCAGTATCTTAGCGTTTTGGGACAAATGTACATTTTTACTTATAAGCTCGATAATAGTATCCGGATTTATGCCGAGTTCCCAAAAGTCTTGCAGCAGATAATGCAGAAATGGCAAAAGCTCCGTTGTTTCCGCTGTCAGCGAACCGGCAAGTTTTTCTTCTGTATTTTTCAGCATTTTATGCTCCTTTGTTTGCAATTCACTATTTTATACTACATTTTCAAAACATACAATCCCCGCCGAGTGCGGTGCTATTGTTATCTCTTGAAAGAACAGGGCTATGCCGTCCGGTGTAAAAAAATACTGCTTCGGGTCGTAAAACTTGCGTACATAACGTTTGATCGGCTCAAAAAACGGCTCGCCCGCCTCTTGCCTTTTTCTTATCGCGTCTATAATTTGCCGTTGGATTCCTCGCGATTCCGTCTCTTTCAATATAAACGGATACCCGCTCTTCCATGTGTCGCCGCTTCTGACAACCGTACCGTTCGCGCCGCCCGTATACTCGCCCTTGTCAATGTAAAGTGATAATACTTCACTGTCGTTAAGTGTAACCGTGAAATCAACTGTAAATGTAAAGGTGTTAAAAATAAATCCGCGCTTTGTTAGGAACTCGTACTGTTTCTTCGCGTGTTTAACAAAACTTTTGTTTGCATACCGCTCCCAATGCGCCATGAGAGCTTTGTAGTAGCTGTTTATCCGCCGCGCCTCTTTTGTGTATCCGCCGACCTGCGGCAGTCTGATTTTCACGCCGACAAGCGTGATGTCCCCAAAAGTTATGTCGAACTCTTTCTTGATTTCCGTTATATTCACATATACCACCTCACGCCATGATATGACGCGGGTCGGAAATATGTTCCTATGCTGAACTATTACAACAATGCAAAATGAACGCTCTCGACAATATCTTTATGTTCAACCAAACAAAAAGGATGTCCGGCAGGGTCAAGCATTACTTTCCAATAATCGGAAAATTGCTTGCTCGCGATTGTTGCCCCGCAACGAATTGCGTATTCAACCGCCTTTTCCAAATCATTAACGATAAAGTCTATATGTGCCATCTGCTATTGCGCTTCATGCTCGTCCGGCCAAACAGGCGGTTTATACTCAAGATTTTTTTGAAATGATATGCAAGGGTATGTTCCCCGTTTCATTCCCGGAGGCGATATAACCGCATATTCTTCATCGAAAAAGACTATATCCCATTTAATCAATGCCGCATAAAATTTTGCCAATTCATTTGGGTCTTGGCAGTCCAACATAACTGAACTCATTTTAATTACTAACTCATTGTCCATAATACATCTCCCAACAATGTAAGTTTTCAACAGTGACCGCATATGGTATACGGCTTGCCGTTGCGGTATATAAGCGTACTGTTGGTTTGCAATTATTCATAATGTGTCCACATACGAATTATATGCGCTATGCCTTTGTATAGTAAGCCGTTTTTATCTTTCAGGTTTTCGGTGTTTGGCAAAATTTCATAAACAATGCGGTGTTGTTTATTTATGCGGCGCGAATAGCAGCCATTAAGTTCACGGGTGAGTTTTTCACACGGAAACTCAAAAGGGTTTCTCTTAATAATACTTAATAATTTTTTAGCTTTTTTATCAAGTCCCGATTGCTCTAATAATTTGGAGTCTTTTTTTGCTTGCCTAGAATATTCTAATTTATATCCCATCCGATGTCCTCCAGTCGTTCACTTGCCGGGACTTCTCTAGCTTCTCTGATTGATTCAACCATACCGGGAATAGATTGAAGATAAATAGTTTCCAATAAACCGTTCCATTCTTCTTGACCAATCAAAATTACCGTGCCTTTATCCGTGGCAATAGAAACAGATTCGCCAAATTCTATCACCGTATCAAGTATCCCGTTAAAATCTCTTTGGGCTACATTGGCTGTTATATGCCGCATAATATTTCCTCCCGCTCTTTGTGTTAATTATCCTATCTCATCGTCAGCGATATTCTCTTTTTCGCGGTGTCAACCTCAAGTACCGTGATGTCTACAACATCACCGACACCCACGACTTCAGACGGATGACGGATGTATTTATTCGTCATTTGCGAGATATGCACAAGCCCGTCTTGATGTACACCTATATCCACAAACGCGCCGAAATCAGTCACATTCCGCACCGTGCCTTTAAGCGAAAGCCCCGGAGACAAGTCATTTATGTCCATGACATCTGTTCTGAGCTGAGGCGGCGGCAGTTCATCGCGCGGGTCGCGCCCGGGCTTTTCAAGCTCCGCCGCAATATCGCGCAGGGTCGGCACGCCTATGCCGCAATAATTAGCCGCTTTTTCGCCGCCGTAATCGTCAATCATCTCATTTATATTAGGTAAAGCGTTTTGCTTCAAAAGAGAAATGTCCAAATCGAACAGTTTCAATAGCTTCATCGCCGCGTTATAAGATTCGGGGTGTACGGATGTGTTGTCCAACACATTTTTCCCGTCAGGCACTCTCAAAAAGCCCGCGCACTGCTCAAAGGCTTTAGGTCCGAGCTTCTGCACTTTCAGTAATGTTTTCCTGTCACTGAACGCGCCGTTCTCATCACGGTATTTCACTATGTTCTTTGCCACAGACGAGCCAAGCCCCGCTACCCTCGAGAGAAGCGGCGCGGATGCCACGTTCAAGTCAACACCTACCGAGTTGACGCAATCCTCCACCACGCCGTCAAGCGAGCTTGACAGCTGCGCCGGGGGCATATCATGCTGATACTGCCCTACTCCGATAGATTTAGGGTCAACTTTCACCAATTCGGCAAGCGGGTCTTGCAGCCTGCGAGCTATGGACACGGCGGAGCGCAGAGACACGTCAAACTGCGGAAATTCTTCGGCGGCAATCTTAGATGCCGAATAGACTGATGCTCCCGCTTCGTTAACCATCATGTACGACACACCGGGTGTTTCTTTTATAACGCTTGCGACAAAAATTTCCGTTTCTTTCGATGCCGTGCCGTTTCCGATGGCAATTACCGTTACCTTGTGGGAATTTATCAGTTTTTTAATGACTACAACCGCTTCGGCGACCTTTGACTGCGGCGGGGTCGGGTAAATGACCGCCGTCTCCAACACGCGCCCTGTAGCGTCAATGACGGCGCATTTACAGCCCGTGCGATACGCCGGGTCTACGGCGAGTATAACCTTTCCGCGTACAGGCGGCTGCATGAGCAGTTGTTTGAGGTTCAGCGAAAACATCTTTATCGCCTGTTCGCTCGCGTTGTCACTCAGCCTGTTTCTCAACTCGCGCTCCATTGACGGGAACAGCAGCCTCTGCCAGCTGTCGGCTATCGCTCGATCAATATATGCCGATGAAGGACACGGGCTTTTCAAATACATACCCTGCATGATACCAAGAATCTTGTCGTCAGGTACTTTAACGTTAATCTTTAGATGTCCCTCATTTTCACCCCTGTTGATTGCCAGAACTCTGTGCCGCGCAATCCTGTTAACCGGCTCCTCATAGTCAAAATATTGAGAGTACACCGGGTCACTGTCTCCGTTTTTCTTTGAAATAATGACACCTTCGCGGTACATAACCGGGCGTATCTTCGCCCTTAGAGCGGCATCGTCCGAGAAATTTTCCGCTATAATATCGCAAGCTCCGCTCAGTGCCGCGTTTACGTCCGGCACATTCTCGTTAACAAACATCTCCGCCATTTCTTCGGGCTTATCATGGTTTTGTTCCATTAGCCACTCCGCAAGCGGCTCTAAACCGTATTCTTTGGCTATCATCGCGCGGGTACGGCGTTTTTGTTTATACGGGCGGTACAAATCCTCAACCGCCGCCAGTGTCTGAGCCGCGTCTATCGCGGCGTACAGCTCGTCCGTCATTTTGCCTTGAGCGGATATGTTATCAATTATCTCCGTTTTGCGTTTGTCCAACGCGCGGAGATATTGAAGTCTGTCGGCAAACTCACGCAGTTTTTGGTCGTCCATTGAACCGTGCAATTCCTTGCGGTAACGGGCGATAAACGGGATAGTGTTTCCCTCGTCTATTAACTTAATAATATTTTCGGCGTGCTTAGGTTGGCAAGCAATTTCACTTGCCAGCGTCTTTGTGTAATCAAACGGCATATTGTTCCTCCACTGACTAAATATTGCGCTTTGTAGGGGCGGCTATTAGCCGCCTGCGGACGACCAATGGTCGCCCCTACATGAATTTATTTCTAATTTATGATATTACGTCGCTTAATGTTGTAGATTGACCGCATATTAGTTTCCATCCTTTTTCACGTTTCGCGAACACGGCGGTAACAAATATTTCAAATACCTGCTTAGGATGGTCTCCGTGCGATGTAATGGTGTCCATGCTCGTAAGCACGGCGTAATCTTCGTCAAAGAAACTAACCTTCTTAATGTCGCTGACCCAGTTGGCGTAACTGATACGACCCGCGCTCAAATCTGCAACCAGTTTGTCTCTGTCTAACGTCTGACCGAACCGATTATCCCATTGAAAACTTTCACAGCAAAGCTCGGTGACAGCTCCTGTCAACCCCTGCATCACAGAATGACGGTACTGGTTGTACATATTTTGAATAACAATCGCTTTCATCATTTTTCACAACCTTTACATTTTTTTGCCGGCGGACATACCGGACAATATGTTGGTATCTATTGCGGTCATTAAGTTCCCTCGGCGGCGATTGCGCGCAAACGCCTGTTTTATCATTTCCTCTATTAGGTCACTGTAACTCAGCCCCGATGCTTCCCACAGATAAAAAGACAGCGATCCGGGTATCGTGTTCACTTCATTGATGTAAATGTTACCTTCAGCTAACATAAAATCAATCCTTACAGTTCCGGCGCACTTCAACGCGGCAAACGCCTTTAACGCTAACGCCTGTACCTCTTTCGCGGTGTTTTCGGGTATGTTCGCGGGAATTTCGCGTCCGCCCGAACCCATGCCCTTTCCCTTGCCGCCGGAAAGATACTTATCCTTATAACTAAGGATTTCGTCACCACCGAAAGGCGATTCACACACCGATGCCCGCGCGTTTTCATCGTCACCCAACACGGCGCAGTTAATCTCTTTCATGTCCGTCAGGCACTTCTCGACCATGGCGCGGGAGTCGAACGAAAAAGCCAATTCAAGCGCGTCCGCCAGCTCTTCCCTGCCGTCCGCCCGCCCGATGCCAACACTCGAACCTAATCCAATAGGTTTTACAATTACAGGATACTCAAATTTTTCCTCGATGTCAAGTAAAACAGTGTTTCTGTCCGCATAATAATCCTGAGACGTATATTCGGCGCATGGCAGAACGGGTAAACCCGCCGCTGCCATAATCTTTTTTGATACCGCTTTATCCATGCACAGAGCCGCCGAGAGTATCCCGCATCCCGCATACGGTAATGCTAAACTCTCGCACAAACCCGCTATTGTCCCGTCTTCGCCGTAAGTGCCGTGAGTGACGGGCAGCGCGGCGTGTATCGCAATCGGCTTGTTTCCAAACACTTTAGACGGATAACGCGATAAGAAAACATCTCCGCCGTTTCTCGCAAAGACCGATGTATGACCGCTTTTCAACAGTGCTGGTATATCCTTATAGTTCTCAATCTTGTCAAACCCCTCGCCCGTATACATCTCACCGCTTTTTGTTATATATATGGGTATAGGATTATATTTTTTCATCGCGGCTATTGCCTGACACGCCGATATTATTGAAACTTCATGTTCCACGCTTCGACCGCCGAAAAAAACGGCAATATTCATGTTCGTATCCCCCATTTAATAATTATCGGGCAAATCGTTTGCCAACAGCACCACATCAGCACCAAATATTTTCGCTTTTTCCATGGCTTCGTTAAAACTGGCACAGACTGTAAACGCTGCCGCGCCAAGTCCTTCTGCTATGGGTTTCGTCTGTCTCTCACCCACCAGAAACACATGGTCGGCAACAGCCGCAAGCTGCTTGCCGTACTCTCGGTTCAATTCATCCTGACGCTCTCCCAGTTCTACCATACCCGGAGTTATGACAACTTTTACACCTTCAAACATATTCAAAGCGTCAAGAGCCGCCGCAACTCCCGCAGGGTTGGCGTTATATGCGTCGTCTATGATTGTAAAGTATTCTCCCTTTACAATTTCAAGCCTGTGTTTTATCTGCGGCAGCAGCGCGACCGGCTCTGTCAAACGCGAAAGAGATACGCCCATGTTGTGCGCCACTGATATAGCACCCACTATATTGAGTATATTATGTCTCCCAAGCAACGATGTCGTAAACTTAGCGGTTTCCCCTCCGGGAGCATGGACTGTAAAGGACAATCCCTTGCTGGTTGCAGAGAGGTTTTTCGCTGTATAATCCGCCGGATTGTCAATGCCGTATGTGATGCAGTTGTCCGGTCTTGGGTGTTCCCTTACGGGATTACTGTCAACATTCAAAAACGCCGTTCCTGTACGCGCATCAATCAGCTCAAACTTAGTTTTGATGATATTTTCAAGAGTTTTGAAAGTATCTAAATGCTGTTCTCCGATAGATGTCAAAATACCAGTCTGAGGTTTTACAATATCGCATATTTCTTTAATATCGCCCACATGACGCGCCCCCATCTCGCACACAAAGACTTCATGCGATGGTTTAAGCCGTTCGCGTATCGTTCGCACAACGCCCATAGGCGTGTTGTAGCTGTCCGGGGTCATCAGCGTCTCGTATTTTACGGATAACAAACGTGTCAGAATAACTTTCATCGATGTTTTGCCGTAGCTTCCGGTAATGCCGATTATTTTCAAATCAGTATTCGATTTGAGTATTTTCTTCGCGTCTTTGATGAAACCGTTGTTTATCATCTTTTGTATGGGCATTGTAATGAAATTGGAAAGCATTACAATGAAAGGCACGGCGAACCAGTAAGCAATCAGAATAAGATAATATTCTGTTATTACGACGGTATATCCCAACGCCGCCAAGAAGATAAACTGTGTAAAAAGTATCCTTATCACACGCGGCGTGTATTTAAGCGGTTTTTTTGCTTTGCGCGGAAATCCAAATCTTGTGTAATACTGCCACCCGCCGCGCTTGAACCACGCCCAATAAGACGGTGTCTGATATGAGGAAAGCTGAAGCATATGGACGCACGTCAGAGACGCGATAGAAGATAGTATAAGATATACAGCGGCAAGAATATAAATAATCATCCTTTCAAAAACACCTCCAAAACACGCAGAAACAGCGGTATCTGCTCTAAAACGGCGAAATGTGAGCCGCCTTTCAGCGTGACAATCCCCGCGTTCGGAATAAGCCGCTCCATTGTTCTGGCGTGTTCAATCGGCGTGGCTGTGTCCATGTCGCCCCAGACCAACAACGCGGGCTGCGTGATTTTCGGCAGCGCGTCTATGTAATCCTCGTTAACAACCTTTGTTAGGACTTGGCGCATTTTTGGTGTGGCGGCCTTATAATCCGCCGACCCCACCATGCCGCTATATCCTTCTAAAAGTTTCGGAAACGGCTTGAGCAGCAGTTTTATTAACTTAAATGTATAAACTTTTATATAGTATTTCCTGCCGCGCGGAGGCTTCAAACCCGCCGCCGCGCACAGCACCGCTTTTGTGACTTTTATAGGCTGCTCATCGCGTGACAGCCAGTTGAGAATCATGCGTCCCCCGTGCGAATGTCCGATTAACATACACTCTGTTATGCCTTTTTCGCGCAGTAACTCTTGAACGAAATTGACATAATCTTCCGTACCCCAAACATCGTCCGGCTCGTCTGTGCCGCCGAAACCGGGCAGGTCGGGCGCGATAACCCGAAAGGATTTTGAGAGATGCTTGAGTATGGGCATATAAAGGCTCGCGGGTGCGCCCCAACCGTGCAGAAACAGCACAACGCTGCCGCTTCCCATATCGGCGCAATTTATGTTCATATAATCACCATGGTTGATTATACTAAATTTTTTTGTTGAATACAAGTTTTTTATGGAAATGCCTGTTTTTTATGGAAATGAAAATCTTTTTGCTTTTTCGGAGTTGACAAAACCCTTTTGTGCGTGTTATACTTTCAAACAGTTGAAATATGCGGGCGTAGTTCAATGGTAGAATTCCAGCCTTCCAAGCTGGTAGCGTGGGTTCGATTCCCATCGCCCGCTCCAAAAACCCGGTATCGAAAGATACCGGGTTTGTTTTGTAATTGTGTGCTATAGATTGATACTACTGCATTTGCGGTGATTTTAAGTGGCTGTTATGTAACATCAGAATTGCAAACATACGTTCTGTATTAGTGTTTGTTTTTGCTGTTTTTGCGGCTCATATCACACGAAATATCACATAGAATTATGCGCTATAGCGTTGTCTGTAAAGGTGTTTCGGGTTCTGGGTTATTGATAACATCACACACCCAATCGGGGAAGTCTTTGCTCAATGCGATTATGTAATCATAGTCCTTGTATGCTGCCATCTGAAGTTTTAGTTGTTTGTAATCATCATCGTTCTTGTAGTGGTAGATAACGAAGTCAATACGCCGTTTCAGTTGGTCTATTGTGTCAAGGCTCTTGTTTTCTGAAACCATCTTTTCATATACACGCTCGGGAGGAAGTATTGAGGTTATATGTACTTCCGTCCAGAGTGCAACACAGTTGATGTATCTGCAACGTACTTGTGATTTTCGTTCATCGAGAATCGAGAGCATTTGATTATATTTCAGCTGACCTCGGTATTCGTCCATGAACAGAATCGGCTCGCCGTTATATTTATCAAAACCGTAATCATATTCACTGACTAGGTAAACATTATCCTCGCCGTGTTGTTCAAC
>Ga0082212_10002092_pt1 | contig 29354 bp, 16 predicted proteins | sample TergutNt197P3_FD_71548 | JGI IMG/M metagenome (GOLD analysis project Ga0082212, IMG submission 71548) | Neocapritermes taracua P3 segment gut microbial communities from Petit-Saut dam, French Guiana - Nt197 P3 | ecosystem: Host-associated > Arthropoda: Insects > Digestive system > Gut ...
TCGACTCATCGCATCCTGGGGCTGGAGCAGGTCCCAAGGGTTCGGCTGTTCGCCGATCAATAGCGGTACGTGAGTTGGGTTCAGAACGTCGCGAGACAGTTCGGTCCCTATCTAGTGTGGGCGTAGGAAATTTGAGGGGGGCTGTCCTTAGTACGAGAGGACCGGGATGGATTGACCTCTGGTGTTCCAGTTGTGGTTCCAACTGCAATGCTGGGTAGCTATGTCGATTAGTGATAAGCGCTGAAAGCATCTAAGCGCGAAACACGCCCCAAGATGAGATTTCCCCATGAGACCCGTCGTAGACCACGACGTTGATAGGCCGCATGTGCAAGCGTAGTAATGCGTTCAGCTAAGCGGTACTAATCGGTCCATCGACTTGACCTTATATCAATTAATTGCATCAAAAAACCCTTTCAAAACCCGTCAGGGCTTTGAAACAAAGAAAAAATATAAAACTAAAAACAAAAAAATACTGCAACGCCTGCAATAACAACCCCTTCCATCCTCCTCTCTGCAAACACGACTTCGTCGCGGTCTTACCCTGAGGGCCACACCCGTTCCCATCCCGAACACGGCAGTTAAGCCTCAGAGGGCCGATGATACTGCCCGCTCACGGGTGGGAAAGTAGGTCGCCGCGACGTTAATTACACAAGCCCCCGACATAATAACCGGGGGCTTTGATCTAAAAAAGAAAAAAAAAGAACAATAAAAAATATATGATACCGCTACCTATTGCTAATTCCAGGAATGACCTATGTAAAACTACACCATGCGAGACTTTGTATCTGATAACTGAAAACTGAGAATTGGTATGAAATATCGTCCGTCACCGCAAATATCAGCACTTGTTGTTGTATCCGCGGCATTTTTTACAGATACGATACTGTACTACATATTAGTACCACTATTGCCCTACTACCAGCGCACCTACCAGTTGAGCCAAACCGATTTGGGGATATTATTCGGTAGCTACGCCGCCAGCTTGCTACTTGGCACAATCCCTATCGGAAAATTGGGTGATATTGTTGGTCGCAGAAAGATGATGCTCTGGGGTTTAGTGGGGCTTTGGGGAACAACGCTATTATTTGCATTCGCCAATTCGTTTTCATTATTGATAATTGCAAGGGTACTCCAAGGGCTGTCGGCCACAGCTACATGGACAAGTGGCATGGCTCTTGTCGCAGATCATTGGCCAGCAAAACATCGCGGAAAGGCAATGAGTACATGTTTTGCGTTTGCCAATTTGGGTGTGCTCTTAGGGCCACCCTTTGCTGGATATGTTTCTGAAAATTGGGGAGTGAGGGCTCCTTTCATAGTTGCGGCAGGGCTTGCGGTGATTGATGCCATACTCAGAGCCTGGTTATTGCAGGATAAACAAAAAGAAAACGTGGAAATAATCCCAATTAAGCGATTGCTACAAAACAGGGATATTTGCTTATATATCGGCGTGATGGCATTGGGGTCGGGGCTTTGGGCGACACTTGAGTCAATATTGCCTATCGACTTTGACTCTCGCGGCTGGTCACAGAGTATTATTGGGCTGAGCTTTGCCTTTGCGGCATTAGCCCACACACTAACCTCCCCGCTTGCAGGTGCAATGGCAGATAAATTCAGTCGAAAAAAGATGATTATTACTGGGCTACTACTTACAACCTTCCTGATACCTGCCCCTGCTTTCGTGCACAGTCAACTTGCTACATTTACAGTAATGATTGGCCTTGGGCTTGTTGCTACCCTAATCACAAGCCCTGTTAGTCCTGCTGTTACATCATTGGTAGACAGCATGGGGGTTGGGGGAGGGGGCTACTCGTCTGCTTTTGGAATGCTAAATCTTGCGTATGCGGTGGGGATGATGGTTGGGCCACTTTTTGGTGGAATAGGAGTCGACCTTGTTGGAATAAAACCCAGCCTCGCAGTTTTTGGGCTTGGTTTTGGGCTTTACGCGCTTGTAGTCAAGAAATTGTTGCCAGATAACGACAAGAGCAGTTTAACAAATGCTTGTGGCTAAACTGCTCTGGTGACAAAAGATTATTAGTAGGAATGATCTAGAAAGTAGTCCTCTGCAAACTGGCCTTGAAGCTGTCGTCCAGCAAGGCAATACATTCATTGAAGTGAGCCTTTGTCTCTCTTGAGAGTTGACGAGTCGCAACTGTATTTCGCAACTGAGTCTGGAGCTGGCGCAATTTTTCGCGCACTAGGCTTCTGGCGTCGTCTGGAGTAAATGGAGTTGCCCTTAGGAGTATGTTAATCATTCCTCGCAAATGCTCTCTTTGGAGTGCGCGTCTGGTGCTAGTGGGTTCCTTTATTCCCCTAAGCTCTGCCCAAATAGCAGACTGCAGGGTGTCATATAGCTCCGAGAGCTTAAAAACCTGCTTCGAATCGGTCTGTTTTTCTGAAGCATCCAAAATACGTTGTGCTACAGATGGAGCCAGTATAGAGCTAAGTACAGCTTTTTGCAGAGAGAGTATATGTTGGTTTGGGCTGTAGTTAATTGAACTACCAAAAGCATCCCCTATGTCTGTGCGGTCATAGGTAAAGCGGGACAGGAATTCTGGCTTAAAAGTAAAGGCATCCATACTGAAAATTTGCTTTTCCAGTAGTTGAAGGGCTTCTCTTTGTCGGTCGGCAGGAATAGGCACATAGTTGAGCCTATTTGTGCCGGCGTGATCTCTGTTGTAAGAAATGCCGCCGATGTATTTAGTGGCCATGAGAGCAGGGGTGTACACCTGATTTATGGCTCTCGAAGTCTGCCTTCGAAGTATATGGTATGGCTCTCCAGCCTTAAAGGTGCGCTTTTGTAGCTTTTGCACTAATTCGGCAGAAAGTTGAATCCGTTTTTTGGCAAATGCTAATGGATTAGAACCCAGGTCATAGGTGTTTACTTCAGGGTCAAGGCCAAACATATTATCTTCGTCAGTGCCATATATCAGCAAGGGATCATCGCTACGGCCTGCTATACGAGCCAATTCATCAGCCTCGCTTGACGCGCTGAAGGGCTTATAGCCATATTCGATTACCCAATAGTCCCAAGGGCCGATGGCGTTTGAAATTAGCTGACCGCGCTTTTCGCCTTCGAGAGTAAGGTTCATGGGCGTATATTCCATGATGGAAGCGGCCATGCCATTTTTCTTTGTAAATTCAGGATCATTGATTTGAGCGTCTGTGTATGCGGTAGAAGCCTTAAAGTTATGCCTAAGCCCAAGTGTGTGTCCAACTTCGTGAGTTACGAGCCACCTCATCCACTCTAGCAGGAACGCCTCGCCTTCCGGTGACATGGGGTCTATCTCACCTCGTGCCTCCAGAAGGTCAAGAGCGAATGGTACTTCCTGTAACTCAGACATACTCATTGTGCCATATCGTCCAGTCTGCATATGAGAACCTGTGGCCTTCAACACCTCTTCACGAACTTGGAAAGCAGAATAACGCATCATGCCTTCGCCAAGACCGATGTCAGCATCAAGTATTTCTCCAGTACGGGGGTCAACCACACTGGGGCCAATCGCAAAAGCCACATCAGTGCCAACAAGCCATTGGATTGAAGCATGACGGGCATCCAGAGTGTCCCAATCGGCATCATCTGGTTGATTTTTTACTTGGATGGCATTTTTGAAGCCAGCTTTTTCAAAGGCCTTGTTCCATTCCAAAATCGCTTCCGCTATGGTGCTTCTATATTTTTCAGGTACGGCCTTGTCTATCCAATAGACAATAGGCTCCTTTGGCTCGCTAATGGCAAGAGATGGATCTTTTTTCTCCAACCTCCACCTATTGATAAAGCGATTGCGAATGTCTATTTCACGGTCTTTTGAAAAATCCCATTGAGACGATACAAAGAAGCCAATTCGGTCATCTGCCAAACGAGGGGTCATTGGTGTGTCAGGCAACTTCATAAAGTTATAGATCAATCCAATAAACATGCTCTGAGGATCGGGTATGGTATCCGGAACTGACGGCCTCATGTTAGGAGGTGTGGTCGGAGTGGCAACATTTAGCCGGGGCGACGAAAAATGGCAATCTAAGTTAAAGGATGTTTGCCTTTCTGTAACCCTGATTTTGCCAAAGGTAGTATTAGCCCTGTCAAAACTATATGATTGGCGATACATCTGCTCCAAGCTCATGCCGATTCTTGGAAAATCCTTGAACAACAGAGCAGAAGCATCAACTAAAACGCTTTTGCGTTCAGGGTGTGGTTTGCAAAGCACTGGGGCTGTATTGAGTATGCTTTCCGAAAAACTTTGCTCGATGGCAATCTTGGTGGCCTTGTCGTCGCCGGGTTGGTACGTAGGATTGAGTGCCATCAGGCGCATGGTGTTGCCAGCCCTTCGGAATGCAACTAATTGGCCACCGCCCATCATTCCAGCATAAATGCCAGCTTCGCCAATTCCCTTCGCTAGGTTGGTTGTAAACAAAAAAGGTTCGCCGAGCTGGGACTCACTTATTTCAATCCAAACCTTGTCCTCATGCTGGAAAATTGGAAAAAAACCAGTTGTTTCTTTTGCTTCCTTGATAATTTCAGCAAATTCCTTTAGTCCCGGAGGAGTTGGAGCACCGGCTGGAGAAGTTGGTGGAGGGGTTGGAGGAGTCTGTGCTTCGAGCGGAATAATCCCAAGAGCCAAGAGCAGAGTTAAGGCCGTGAATGTCTGTTTCGACATCTGTATGTCTCCAAAAAAGGGTTACAAAAAGTGTGTTGCTAAAATGAGGCAAGCGTACACAAAAGATACAATTGAGTCTACATTAGAAAGAGGAGTAGGTTTAGTTGTTTTTTCGCAGATTGCCCTATAAATCCATCTTTCTGAAGATGACATTAGTTTTTCGCCGCCAAGTCCACCCCAGCATTTGTCTATATGGAAACCAGATTTTTCCAAAGCGATTTTGATTTCATTTTCGGTAGGTATCCAGATATTATGCCTAAAATGATGCCCATTCTTGATTCTATCAGTAATAATACGTTTTTTGCTCCTCGTCCAGCGGACGCGCTCCATGTAGTCTCCGTCATCGACGTGGTACCAGTAGCCTTCCATCAGCACTATTGCATTTTCCAAATAATGCCTTCCGGCAAGGTCGAGCAATAAAATACCTCCAGGTTTGAGCACCCTCGCAAATTCGCAAAGTTGTCTCAAGTTGTCCTCCTCCTCATGGAAATATCCCCAACTCGTGAAGGCGCACATAACCCCATCTGCCACCGAACTTTTGAAAGGTAAATGGCGAAAGTCAAGCCTTACCAGCTCGTTTGGATGCTTTGAGGCGTGGATGTCCAGATTTAGCGAACTTAAATCGCCACCAACAGTTTTCCATCCTTTCATAGCCCAGTATGGATGCAGACGACCCCACCCGCATGGCAGATCCAAAACCAAGCTGTTTGGTGGCAAATTCAAATATGTTGCCAGTGCAGAGCCTTCCTCTGCGGCCTCTTTTTCTTTATTGGCATATATCTCAAAATAATCCGGATGGTCAAAGTCCCTTTCGTACCAATCCATGTTGCTCCCAAGTCGCTTTATCCAATATACCAGTTGCACAAGTTTGTTGGTGTAGCCTTTATTTACTACTTCGCAGTCACTGGAAATGCTATAAAATATTCTGATTAATCGGGAGTACCTATGCGATTGAGCATCAGCATGACTAAGTGGCTCAAGTGTTTGCATTTGCTGGCAGTCACAGGATGGGTCGGAGGAGCTATTTCGCTACTGATTTTGCACTTTTTGCGCTTCAAAGGTGTTGAAAGTGGCAATGAGCTGTACGGCATTGACAGGGCGGCGCATTTGATTGATATGGGAGTAGTGGTAATTTTGGGAGCCTTTGGTTGTCTGTTGACAGGATTATTATATTCAGCACTGACGAACTGGGGATTTTTTCGCCACAGATGGGTATTGATTAAATGGATCATCACCATTTTTTGCATACTTTCGGGCACATTTCTTCTAGGCCCCTGGGAAACAACTATGCTAAATATTTCCCATAAGTTCGGAGATACAGCCTTAGAAATTGTCAAGTACAACTCTAGCATGTACTTAAATTTTTGGTTTGGAGTACTTCAGCTTATATTGTTGATATTTGCTATGTTCATCTCTGTGTTTAAGCCAAGGCTACGAAAGATGACCAATCTGACAAAATAATAATGTTTCTCTCCGTTTCCATCTGCTCAGTTATTGAATTTGAACGTAAAATAAGAGTTGGGTTATCTACTGGATTGGGTTTCCTTAAACAACAATTGAAAGGTATATTCTTATGATAGTGATTAATACGCTATTATCATCCGCAGTGGTGCTGTCCGGCATGGTAGCCGATCAGCCAGACGCTATAACCGAGAGGGCGTTGAAGCTACACAACTCCATTTTTACCCTTGATACTCATTGCGATACGCCAATGTCTTTGGGTAGGTATGACATTGGGGTGCGCCATGAAAAAGGGCAGGGTTGCTATGACCTGCCTAGGATGAAAGAGGGTGGCTTGTCTGCAAGTTGCTTCGCTGTTTATATTGGGCAGGGGGCAAGGACAGCGGAAGGGTACGCCACAGCAAAAGAGCGTGTGATGACCACATTTGGAAACTTGGAAGGAATGTTTACAAAATATGCCGACCAGGTTGAGCAGGTATATACTGTTGCCGACTTTAAGCGTATTGCCAAAACTGGCAAACGGGCAATTTTAGTCAGTATGGAAAATGCTTATTCCATTGGCGTGAATATCAATAACATAGACGAATACTATGCCAAGGGAGCCAGGATGATGGGACTGGTTCATGGCAGAAACAATGACATCTGTGACTCAGCGACTGATAACGCCATGAGGGAAGGTAAGGACAATGGTGTTTCCGAGTTCGGCCAAAAGGCAATAAAGCGGATGAACGAACTTGGTATAGTGATTGATCTCAGCCATGCTTCCACAAAAAGTTTTTTTGATACTTTGGCTTTAAGCAAATCTCCCATCATGGCAAGCCATAGCAGTGCAAGGGCGATATGCAACCATCCCAGAAACCTATCGGATGATGAACTACTCGCTCTAAAGAAAAATGGTGGGGTCATTCAGCTCTGTATCCTTTCTGATTACATCAAAGAAAGAGAAATTAGCCCTGAACAAAGAAAACTTCAGGAAGACCTAGATGCTCGCATCGCCGAATTTGGTGGGTGGGAGGTTTTGAGGGAAAAACCAGGTGGGGATGAACTCCTGAGAGAATCTAGGGCACTCAGGACAAGGTTCGGTGGCCCCAAAGCTACCGTTAAGGACGCAGTTGACCACATTGACCATATAGTCAAACTTATTGGAATTGATCACGTAGGTATTGGAACTGACTTTGATGGTGGAGGTGGTCTGGTGGACTGCCGAGATGTGACTGAGTTGTCAAATATCACTATCGAACTAGTACGGCGTGGTTATTCCGACAAAGCTATTAAAAAAATATGGGGCGAAAATGCCATGAGAGTTTTTGAAAAAGCTCAAAAGAATAGGGTGAAATAGTTACTAGAAAAAGTCTCCCGCCGAAGGCGCAATCCTAACTACCAACTAGTAATGGTCTTCATCTGGCAGGTAAATTTTATTTTTTTCAAAAATCTATCAGCACTTTTCCCTGTCAAACAGTATAGATATGTATGGAGGGAAAAAATAAATGTCCAGCGCGGTCGAAAGCATGGAGGGAATGCTGATGCAAAATGGCACTCTCCAATTTTCAAGTTCGACAAGTCGTCTGGATGCAATGGTTATACGTGTGCTTGATGGCGAAATCGAAGCATATAACGAACTCATGGCCGAAACAGAAGGGAGAGTACTGGGATTGGCCTGGAAGATTTTGGGAAATAAAGAGCAAGCCATGGACGCATGTCAGGAAGGATTCTTGAGAGCTTATAAGTCCCTGCATTCATATCGCATTGGCGAGTCCTTTGTTGCTTGGGTTATGACCATCACAGCTAATATATGTCGTGATTACCTCAAAAAGAGAGACTATGGAGCAACAGACCCACAGATTCTGGAGTCTATGCCAGCCACTGACAACGAAAATGCTGAAGAGGCAGTGCTACAAAGACAGCGCAAGGGAATTGTCCAGAGGGCACTTGCTACACTTTCAGCATCTGAAAGACAGGCAATTGTGTTAAGGGACATGGAAGGGCTGTCAACAGAAGAAACTGCAAAAATGCTGGGGATTAAGTCCGGAACTGTGCGTTCTCAAATTGCAACTGCAAGAAATAAAATAAAGAAATTTTGCCAGAGTATTTTACATAGGCCTAAAGGAGGCCGACCATGAGCACTCTTCATGTAACAGAAAAATTGGCACTCTGGGCAGGTGGCGACCTCTCAGAACAGGAAATGATTTCAATACAAGAACATCTGGAAATTTGCCCAGAATGTAGGCTCGAAGCCCATGCCTATAGTGAGGCAATGTCTTTGTTACAAGCACCCATCGAGCTTCCCTTTTCTACGGAGGATCAAGTTGTTACCCGCAATAGTGTGATGGCAAAAATAAGATCAGAAAAAACTACTAGAAAATCCCAGATACAGCGTTTTATTCCCTTACTTGTTGCTGTGGCCTCGATACCAATCTGCATCCTGCTCTATAGCAACGCGAAAGAAAAAATAGGGCAAAAACCCCCAATCGCAAACAGTCAGACCCAGACCAATAATACGGTAGCCACAAAGGAGCACGATTCTGATGTCAAGAAAGAACAGGAAACAAAGACAGTTTTTGAAAAGGTGCCCATTAAACCATCAACCCGCAACACAAGCATCTATCGCGCCGCTAAAGATCAGCCTCAAAGTTTTTGGCCCGACCCAACAATAACCCGAATTGAAATTCAAACCGAAGACCCAAACTACAAAATTATTTTGGTACCACCAACAAGCCAAATAATCCAAACAACCACAGAACCATTAGGAGATACAAATGAACAATCTAGCTAAACTCACACTTGCGCTCTTGACTGCCTGCCCAATATTGATTGGACAAACTGCACCAAAAAAAGAAGATGCGGTAAAACCCCCAGCGCACGGGCATAACATTGAAGTATTGCTAACAAGCAAGCTTTTCAAGATAAATTATGCCATTCCTGAGAACATAAAAAACATTGTTAATGGGCTTGTAAGCCAATACGGCACAGTCACAGCCGATAACTTGACTAAAACACTAACAGTGAGAGACCTGGAGACAAACCTGAAAGCTATCGAAGCCGCCATAGAGGTACTAGACGAATCACAACCACCTTCAATTTCTGTTGAACTGTGGATAGACGTGATTTGGGCCTCTAACGCAACTGCCAAAGGTTCTGGAGAACCTGTGCCAGAACGCCTGTCAGGAGTGGTTTCAACACTTTCAAAAACATTGGGCTATAAGCAATTTGCTCATGGAGGTGTCGTTACACACCGCCTCTCAGAATCTTCGCCTAGGGCAAGTGGTTTCTCCGAATTGAACCCTGGATTTGGTTTGCCAAGTGCACCCGGGATGAGATTGAACTGGTCGTTATCCAACTGCAAAATAAGCCAGGATTGTATTATGGAGGGAAATTTTGGTGCCAGCTTTCTTTCGAGTAGTATTAGTAATGCGGCAATTAATCTGGGGTTTAAGGACAAAAATATTATCGGCTCCACCATGCTGGGCGGAGGCGTTAGTATGATCATAGTTGTTTCAATGTATGATCCAGACTCCAATTAGTAGTTACTGGTTGGTAGTTACTACTAACTAGAAAAATGCAAGCCTATTCTAGAACGTAACGCATGGATAAAACTATGTCCTCAAAACTGTTTATACCCGCACTGATTACTTGCACCCTGGGCCTGCCTATGGTAGCCCAATCGGACTATGAATACAATCTGGCTCGGCACAAGGGCAACAAGATAGTACTACTGGGGGAGAAAAGCACAGCAGAAATGGGCGTGTGGAGGAATGTTGTCGACTCAGAGGAAATTTATGGACATGGTTTTGTTTTGCTAAATCGTCAGGCCATAGTCAATGATTCTTATTTTGGGATCACCGAAAGAACAATTGGCACATTTGAAACATGGTTCCGGCAGAAGTACGGACTCAGTAATAATGCAAGGTGGGCTGTGCTAGATATGAAAAACAGCTTGATTGTATCAGGAGTAGAAACACCGCAAGCGAAAGAATTGGATCAGTTGCTGGATCAGCGTGGTATTAAAACACCTATTCGGCAAACGAGGGATTTTTTGCAAACAAACCCAGACCACCTTGATGCCAAGGCCGACCTGCTAAACGAGGCACGTCGTCGTGCCCTCCATGTAATGCCATCTGGAGTGACAGAAGACTTGGACACTGAAAGCGACTTACGTACTTGGGCGGTATTTGCAAACGAAACCGACAAGGTATTCACTGGATCATGGTTGGGTATAGAAATACAGTTTTTCAGAATTAATCAGGAACAACCTGAGCGACACAGCAAATTGATGAGGGATGTCTTCAAAAAGCATGTATCAAAAATTGAAGAGGCTGTCAGAGCTAATCCCCTCAATGGGGTACTGTGGAATATCTGGGCATGGATGGCTCGTAGCATGTCAGATTACAGGTGGGAAACTTTTATTGATTCCATAGAGCCTGTGCGCTTTCCCTATTACAACATACAACGCAGTGTGCCAGCACCGGAAGTATCAATGTGGCTAGTTGACGAGTTCAGAAAGAAAAGTGAGTGGGAAAAGATAGATAAAATCGCTAGGAATGGCAGAACATTTTCAGGCTACTCCGCAGGCGTAATAAAGGTGGAATGGATTCCAGGAGGTACTACGAATGCTTTTGGCGCAGACACAAATCACATCAAAGACTATCCCGCAAAATCTGCCTATGCTCCACATTTAGAAGCACTATTGAAGCTGGGTAGGGTCGATGAAGCAAATAATATCTATGATGAGTTGATCCGAATTGAGGGCAAGGAAGACCGATATTCTAAGTCGATAATCGTCAATGGCAAGAGTGAGAGATATAAGGCTAATAATGCCAAGATAGCCGCCGATGTCGCCGTGTCAGCAGGTATGGAGGATATTGCAAAAATATGGGAACAGGGTGAACTAATTGATAAATCACCCTGGGTTAGTCGAGGTCCTTTTGGAGATAATGGATTTCCATCTTTTTATTACTACTCGAATTCTTCGAATGACTATTACAAGAGTTTTAGCGATATTGCAAATAACCTACCTGTAGTCTTGAGAATACAGGGAGTGGCTAGGGCTGTGGACTCACTGGGATGGAAAGGAGATGACGGCGACCGCTGGGCATTAATAGGTGGTGACCTGCGGGTCATAGACCAAGGTCGGGGCCTACCGGATTTAGACACACTTGAGGCTTCTCTGTACCGCAACGGCATCAAAGATGTAACTGAATATATGCGCACATATCTGTCAGAACATGGCTCACAGCCGGGGCTGGAGTTGGATCTGGCTATCACATTGATAGAAAACTTTGGCAATAGACAGTCAAATAAGGGCGATCAGGCAGAGCATGATGACCCATATGTAGAAGCCTGTAGGAGTTTTCATAGGATATTGAACAACCACCCAGACACGATAATCAACATTCCATCCATGGTGGTTCGTGGAGACAATGCCAGAGAGAGCCAATCTATGAAGTTGGTTTCCAAACCCCTACTAACGCGTCTGGAATCCCTCTTAGAGGCCAAACCTTCCTCATACTCGCTTTGGTCACAGTGGCTCTTTTGGAGGTGGATAGAAGGCACACAACGGCCAATAGTGCCAATAATAGAAAGAATCAAGCCAAGTCCACTCAGCACCCCAGGCACAGTGCCACCATTTAATGTAATCAACACATATTACGACGAGTGCAAAAGAGATGAAAAATGGGATAAAGTTGTCGAATTATTAAAAACAGTCTGGGAACGGGAGTTTACAAGGATCATCGACCTCCAGTCTGAAAATCCTGATTTCAAAGTATCAGACATTGTTGCCGAAAGATACACTTTTACATCCATTGATGACGTGAAGTCACATCAGATACAACGTTCAAGCGCAACTATGGGCGACAGAGTTGGCGTTCCCCTGATTGAGGCATATCTAAATGACAACAAGCCTAACGATGCAGAGGAAATCTTCAATGCTTGGATAAATTGTGGGGGCAAGTTCTTTAGCTTTACAAAAACGATCGACTTAGCCAAAGAAAAGGGGTATGAAAGACTCTCACGTGAGTGGGAAGAAAGGCTGGCAAAGTGATTAGTGTAGTGGATCATCACCGCCCTTGTTGAATGGGTTACACCTCAGTATTCTCCATGAGGTCAACATTCCACCTTTAAGCGTCCCGTATTTCTGTATGGCTTCTAGACCGTAGTGGCTACATGACGGCTGGAATTTACAAATAGATGGAAGGGCAGGACTGAGGGTTAGCTGGTAGGTGCGGATGGCACCCCGCAATACCCACGCAGTTGGCTGGAGGGGCACTGGCATTAGGCTCTCCAACAGCAAATAGCCACATACACTATACCAAGGATGAACCCAAATCCACGCCATCAATGCCATCTTATATCCCTTCCATTTGCGTTCGCCCGGAATGATTTGCGAAACGTCAGGCTCATTTTTATCCTTCTGATAGCTGATAGTTGGCAATTGATGACTGTCTTCACTGGCCATTTCCGTTCACCAAGTTTTTTGCCTCATGTAAAAAGGCTGTACCTATTTCATCTTCCTCTACTTTTCGCAATAACTGCCCCTTACGAAATAACAACCCCTCTCCGTTTCCACCGGCAACTCCTAGGTCAGCTTCCCTTGCTTCACCGGGGCCATTCACGGCGCAACCCATGACTGCGAATGTGTAGCCGTCTGCCTTGATAGTTTTTAACATGGCTTCTATTTCATCTGCCAATTTATGAAGATCAATCTGTAATCTACCACAGCCTGGACAACTTATCAGGCGGTATCCGCCACTGCGTAATTCCAAAGAACGTAACAATTCATGTCCAATCCTGCATTCCTCTTCTCCTGCCCCGGTTAGAGAGATACGAATTGTATCGCCTATGCCTTCCGCAAGTAGAATGCCTAGCCCGATACTACTACGGATAGTTGCGCCCCACTCTGTGCCAGCTTCTGTTATTCCCAGATGAAGTGGGTAGTTCGTTTGATTTGCCAACAAGCGATATGCCTGCACTGTCCTTATAACGTCTGAGGCTTTGATGCTGATTTTGATGTCGTAAAACCCCTCCCGCTCCAAAAGGTCAAGGTGGCGCATAGCACTTTCTACCATTGCTGTAGGGGTGGCGTGTCCACCGAATTTTTCCAATAAGTCACTTTCAAGGCTCCCGCCATTAACACCAATACGTATAGGGATGCCCTTTGTCCCCGCTCTGTCGGCAACGGCTCTAACCTTGTCCTTGCTACCGATGTTGCCTGGATTAATTCTCAGACAGGCCGCCCCGCCATCTATTGCTTCCAGAGCCAATTTGTGGTCGAAGTGTATGTCTGCTACAACGGGGATTGGGGATTGGGCACATATTTCAGAAAAAACCCTAGCGGCCTCCATGGTGGGAATAGATACCCTCACAATCTCACATCCGGCGGCTACGTAGTCGTGTATCTGCTTAACTGTAGCTGTTAAATCCCGTGTATCAGTCTTGGTCATGGACTGCACACTAATCGGTGCATCGCCCCCAACCAGCACTCCCCCAATAGAAATTTGCCTAGTCGCCCTACGGGGTACTAGAGGTTCGAGGAGGGAAGGGGGCATGAGAACTCCGTTATTTATTAAGGTTAGTCTACACCATCACATATTGTTTGTTTCCAATAACCAATAATACTAGGTTGCGTTTAATCGGGATTAAACGCGAAGCGCCTTATGGACGTGACGTAGCAACCAAACAAACAGCGATTTGAAAGGAAAAAATGGAGGAAAAGTCAGCGTGGAAGCCTCGTGCATCCACTTGCAGGCAAGTGGATACCGAGAGAATTTTTTGAAAACACGAGCAAAGCCCGTATTTTCAAAAACTTGCGGGCACTGCTTTCGCATTGCCGTCATACCAAGTTGCTCCCGTATGGGTGCAACTTGGTATAAAGTGTAGGGGATTCCGATATTGAGATTGTCGGGAAAGATTTCATGGCTCAATAGAAAGTGACTTTTTCAATAGGAATTGGGCAAAAAAGTTGTTCATAAGTATTAAACTATTTACAGGAGGTCAGTTTATGAAAAATTATCCAGCCGAGCCGTACCGGATAAAGGTTGTTGAAACGCCGAATGTGCTTAACAAGGAAGAGCGATATGCCGCCATTAAGGCCGCAGGCTATAACACATTTCAGCTCAAGAGCGAGGACTGTTACATAGACCTATTGACAGATAGTGGCACGAACGCCATGAGCGACCGCCAGTGGGCAGGGCTAATGATTGGTGACGAGGCATACGCAGGTTCGCGCAATTGGCTCCATTTAGAAGCCACAATTAAGGAATATTACGGCTTTAAACATGTTACGCCAACTCACCAAGGCAGGGGGGCTGAGAATCTTCTATCGAAGCTACTCATAACTCCTGGAACTTATGTACCTGGAAATATGTATTTTACGACTACTAGGTATCATCAGGAGGCCAATGGAGCTACCTTTCGCGACATCATTATTGATGAAGCCCACGATCCCGACATCGACCTTCCATTCAAGGGAAATGTGGATTTGAAGAAGCTACAGGCCCTAATTGATGAGGTTGGTGCAGAAAAAATTCCATACGTATGCTTGGCGGTTACAGTAAATATGGCTGGTGGACAGCCTGTTTCGATGGCTAACATGAGAGCCGTAAGGGCACTTTGTGATAAATATGGCCTGAAAATATTCTATGACTGTACCCGTTGTGTTGAAAATGCCTATTTCATTAAGATGCGCGAAGAGGGCTATGCCAATAAAACTATCAAGGAAATTGTGCTGGAGATGTTTAGCTATTCAGACGGCGCGACCATGAGTGGCAAAAAGGATGGCTTGGTGAATATTGGTGGTTTCCTTGCAATGAACGATGATGATTTGTATACAAAATCCAGAGAAATGGTTGTCGTATTTGAGGGGATGCCATCCTATGGAGGTATGACTGGGCGCGACATGGAGGCATTTGCAATCGGCATAAAAGAAAGTATCATGTTTGAGTACATCCAACATCGTGTCGAACAGGTGGCTTACTTAGGCGACAAGCTGATTGATGCTGGTGTACCAATTGTTAAGCCTATCGGTGGACATGGGGTATTTTTGGATGCTCGCCATTTTCTTCCACATATTCCACAGGAAAAACTCCCAGCTCAGAGCCTGGCCGCGCATCTCTATATGGAATCTGGCGTGCGCTCCATGGAACGGGGCGTTGTCTCTGCTGGTCGGGACACTAAAACCGGCAAAAACCACATGCCAAAACTCGAGACGGTGCGTCTGACCATTCCTCGCCGGGTCTATACGTACGCCCATATGGATGTAACAGCAGACTCAATTATTAATCTGTATAAAAACCGAGACAAGATTCGTGGACTAAAATTTGTATACGAACCACCCATGTTGCGCTTCTTCAATGCTCGGTTTGATTATTGCGACTAAATGTTGGTGTTAGGTTTTTTTTGAGCCACTGTCAAAATCCAGGTTTTGGTGGTGGCCATGTTTCGATTTGTACTTCCTTCCATTCACCGCTCTTTAGTAGTACTAACCATCCTTTGATTGACGTTCCTTCACTTGAAAGGGCCTTGGCATATCTGTTTAGTTGGTGAAAGTATAGCACTTCACTCTCCTTTGTAAGCCAGTGGGCGTGTTTGAAGTCGATGATGTGTATACAGTTTTGATCCCAAACAACTAAGTCAGCCCTGCTTTCAATTCCATCTTGGTTTGAACTCGGCAGTGTAAATTCGGTTCGCCTTCGGAGGTGTTGCCAGCCCTTCGATTTGAAAGAATCCAAAAACTGAAGGGCGCATTCTCTTGCGTTTTGCACAGGAGGAGGATTGTTGAGGATAAACTCAAAGGCTTTTTCATCATTCCAGCGAACTAGCAAGTTTTGCAGGTAGGTGTGCATTTCTATACCTTCCTGTCGTAATCGCCCCCTTTCTTTGAAGTTCAAACCATCAAAATCCACAATGGAATCTGCCGAATTTTCGTCTAGCTGAATAATGCTTTGGAATTTTTTCAGCGTTGGTTTTGTGGATTTTGGCCGAGGGGAGCTATCTGGTATCTGTGAAAATTGTCGCAATTTATCGTTGCTTTTCTGCAATTCGATTCCAAGTTTTGACCATGAAAATACTTTATTATCTTTGGGCTTTGTCTTTGTCATTCTCGGTTCCTGAATGAGCAGACACAAGCGTTTTTTTGCTCTTGTTAACCCGACATAAAACAAATTTAAGTCATCGCGTTTCTGTTGTAGTTCAACGAGTTTTGCGATTTGTTTGTAGTCGCTCCCTTTTTCTTCTCCGAGTTTCCAAGCGAACAATAAGGATTTGCTTTCTGGGGCGGTCAGGATGTGTCCTTTGTTTATGTGTCCCATACGATTGTTTAGCATGGGTAACAAGACATCATCATATTCTAGCCCCTTGCTACCATGAACTGTTTGAATGATTAAGTCGGCATCTTGGCTAACTGAGGGCAGGTCACCCCGTAATGGCCCTCTTCTCAAATCATCCAATATCGAAAAGGCGATGCTTGGGTTTTGTGGGAGTTTCTGAATCATTGCCAAAAAGCCAGCCAAATTTCGCCTTGCCCTTTCTGGTTCCATACTGCCATGAGCGTCTTGAGCAGACATGATAGCTAATAGATTGCCTTGGGTTAGTATATGGGCAACAATTTGCTGGGTGGAGGCAGACTTGTGGGTTTGCAGAAAAGTGGCGTGAACACGCTTTTCGCATGGAATTGATTCCATGTCCAGATTGCCGATGCCCTTTTTATTTCCAAATTGATTCAGTTCGTTGTCTGAAAGTCCGACTATATGTCTTAGTATTACTGAGCACGGCAAAGCACGGTTTGGGTATGCAAACGCCTCTAGCGTTGCCATTAGCAAACGCACTCCCGGACTGTCCCAAAAGCCATCTTTAGTTATTACATATGGATGGATACCATTTTTTTTAAGGCTAAGGAGTAGGGCTGATAGCTTTGTCCTCTGGCGAAGGAGTAAGGCCCTAGTGGAAGGCAACCCTGACGTAGAATCACTGCCAAATAAATTTTCCCAACCAGATTCCTGAGAAAGCGCTGTGATCCAATCAGAAAATGCTGGCAAGTCTGTGCCAGAGGATTGGCTACTTACTAGGACAGCCCCTACAGGGCACTCCCCACTCTTCTTTGATATTTGCTGTCCATCGGTCTGCACTATAGAACTGTCAATAGCTGGCCATACTTCGTTTACAAAAATATTGGATAAATCTACAATCGGAGGCGCAGACCTGAAGTTGTATGGCAACTTAAAAACACTGTCGCCGGCAGATTCTATGTGCCCTACGAGCAAGTCAGAAGTCCCCCCCCGGAAGCCGTAAATAGCCTGCTTTATATCCCCGACTCTGACAATTCTTTCTGCTTGCAGTGCATGCAAAAAGGCATCCTGGGCAATAGATGTGTCCTGATATTCGTCTACTAGTAGTAGCTTTGGGCGAGGGATAGCTATGGAACCATTGTTTAGCCCCTCAAGAGCAGAACGAATAATGTCGCCAAAAGTAGCTATGCGTCGGCTCTGCTTTAGTGTTTCAAAGCGTTGCAAGGACTTTATTAATACCTGTTTGAGTCGCAATTCCCATAATATGGCGACTGTTTTCAACTGCTGGAGTGCCTCTCGAAACCCTTGGGTATAGTATTCAGGAAGGGATTCGGCCTCAGTGTCGAAGATATTACTTTGTCGCTCGGCCCACCTAATTTGTTCCAGTATTGACGATTTAGGTTTTGGAAGGGGCAATATTTTTCCGGGCTTAAAATATTGTTTCGCTCTTGCGGATTGATTACTGGCTAAATTTGGATTTTCTGCAAATTGGCGCATTGCGTTTTGGGAATGCTGGAGGGCATTCTGAAGTTCTAAATGTACATCCGGAATTGAAGTATCTTCGTAAAGCCCAAGAGCATCCCTATGGGCATCATGACCTAACGAAATCTTTTCCCAATTCATTTCTGCCCATTTTTCCAGTTCAACTGCAGGAGCAAAATCTAATTCGTCTTCAGATAACTCTGTTGTTTCACGCAGGGCCTGACGTAGTAGACGAAGCAGTGCTGGATGGTTTGCTTCCAATATTCTGTCTGGAGCAATATTGCCTGTTCCCAAGAGACTAAGAGCCATGCCGTGCAGTGTGGAAACATTCATTAATTCTGCTTCCCTGCGGGTTCTCCTCCAAAATGACCGAGCAGAGCAGGGTGTATCCATCCAAGACAGTGAGCCAAAGTGCCTAAATGCCTCAAGTAGCTCTCCAGTTAAATAATTGGGCAATTCAGAGCCAATTGTATCTGCTGATAATATTTTTCCCCATATTTCTAAGTCAAAGGAATTTAATAAATCCAAGGGATGGAGTAGCCTTTCTCTCAGATCTGCGGCGGCGGCTTCACTGAAAGTTGCCGCAAATATTTCAAAGGGTCTTGCCTCCATGCGTCCCAAGGCAAGCAAGACTAATACTGTAAGAGTGAAGGTTTTTCCAGACCCAGCACTAGCACTGACCACTACAGAGGGGTCGAAGATATTTGGGTTATCAAAGGAAAGATTCTTCATTATCTATTTTGACTCACAAAAATATTTTCATGCTGGATGCTATTTCTCAGTCTCTCCCTCATCTTCGAAGGATGTATCTACTGGCCTCATACAAAGTGCGCTGAATTTACAATAGCGACATTGTTCGCCTGGGGTTGGAGGAAAATCACCGCTATCTATTTGTGCATCGAGGCATTCCAAAGTTTTTCCAAGCCTAGTTTGCCATTTGTTGCTACCAGAACAATATTTATTAAGGTAATTCATTAGATTCGAATATGGCATTGGAGTGATGTCACGAAGTGGTATCAGGACAGAAGTGACTTGGGTGTTGAATGATTCCATCGCTATCCACATGTATAGTGGCAATTGTAAATGGGAGCTAAATGGATTTTCACCGTAAACAAACGAGGACAGTCTGTTTTTTGTAGTGGTTTTGTAGTCAACGATACGATGGAAAGATAGGTCCGTTGCAGGGTTTTCCCAGAGTTCGATCCGATCTACTACGCCAGCCACGGCTATGTTTTTTCCATTTTGGAGGAGTAAATCCACAGGCCCAAGTTTGTATTCAAGTCCGATTATGGTTTTTTGCCATCCTTCTTTCTGGGTATTATTCAGAAATTCCATTTCGTACGGGGTTAGGCAATTATCTTCAAGCTCGTGTTGGATATACGATGCTATATTTGGCAACAAGGACTCGATCTGTTGTCTGATAATTTTTAGTTGATTACTGCTCACCTTAGCTTCTAGCTTTTTCAATATATTTTGGTATTGATTCCAATGCTCCATCACTAGATTTTCTAGATTCTCACTTCTGAAATTGGGCAGTTGAAAATGTTGCACGAAGGTGTTTGGCCAGTTGGGGATATTTAGGAATGGCAACAATATTGACTGTAAAATTTTGTGGGCAATCGTACCAACAGTTGTTGGTATTTGGCTGGAGGCATCGTCTGCGCCCAGTTTCCATACTCTCTCTGCTATTGTTCTGAATGGACAGCTTGCCAGAGACTCAAGCATGGTGGGGCTAATATACTTCTGCTGGTTTTGGAGAGTTGGCCTGATGTTTGTGAGATGGTCGTCATTTGGTGCCTTTGATGAAAACATCGCTTCAGCCCCCAATACTTTTGCTGATATGGAGCGATTGTCAATATACTCCTTCCGGTAGAATCCATCCCAAGCCCAGCGGATGTCGCTATAACATGTGTTTTTATTTGGTTCCCAATCCCCTGCACCTTCAATTGCAACCCAAAATGGCCCCTGAGAAACTTTTCGTCCGGAATCATCTTGCGAGGGACTTAGCGCAACAAGGTGTTGTTTTGTCATTGCCAAGACTTTGTTGAAAGCATAGGCATCTCTTTGAAAAGCGCGGGGTATCTGGTCTAGGTGCTCAGACCTTGGGAGCCAAAATCTCTGCAAAGCCGGAGGGAAAATCCCTTCGTAGCCAACAGATGCCTTTAATAGTGCAGAATTGATTGAGGCTCGACACTGCCAATCTAGGTCGGGGTTTGGTTTAGGGGAGGTAGGCCAAGCACCTTCAGATAAATCTAGTACTAAAGTTGCTTCAGAGCCATTCCATCGCTCCATCAACTCGGAAGGCGATATCAACTGGACACCTGTTTTTTTAATTGCTACATCCTCGCTCTTGGTAGATTCCAGAAAAACTCTGAGGGAGGCAAGCATGCGGTGGAAGTCCCATTTTTTACCAGAGGAACCCTTTGGTAAAAAATCAAAGTTCCATGACTCCTTCAGTAGACCCATAGGGGAATAGAAATTTTCAGAATCAACAAAAAAGCGTAGCCGCGATTCAATTAGGTCGTTTATTGTTTCTGCCCATTCAGATGGGGTGAGTTCCTCTTGAAATATTTTTTTTATATACAACCAAATAGAATTTACTTTGGGTTTGTATCGCTCCGGTAGAAAATTGATGCTTGTTTCAAAATTTCTTTGTCCGGATTGGTCAGATGTCGAAAGTATCTCTGCCCAAATGCCAATCTCATGCTGTTTTGAACTTAATAATCCTGAGGCAAAGTTCCATGGATCAAAGTGGGCGAGTCCGTCCAAAAAACTCCAAATCGGACTCCATGTTTCGCTCTGGATTAGTGAATGCAAAGTCTTGGAGGAACCCAGTTGAATTTTTTCTGCTTTCAAAAGTGCTTCTAAAAGCTCCCGTATTCTTTCGGGAGCGGGATGAACTACAGTAATTGATTCGGGGCTAATCCCCTGAGTTACCCAAGCGACAATTTGTTCGACTGAATGGCGGATAAGATTCCAAGGGCTATCGACTAAACTGCGTTGAAAACATGCCTTATATTCTTCAAGATGTAAAGGTTTTTCAAAAAGAGAATCGAGAGCACTTGACCAAGGAGCAACTCCCCAACCCAGTGGTTCTCCGAGTTGGATGTCAGCCGGAAAAGCGTGTCCATGCGTTTCCATGCCTTCAAGGAACCATTCCACTAATGGTTGCCCACTGCCAAAGAGTCCAGAATCACTTCCACCTCGGCGCGTGGCTAGTCTGAAAATTGCTCCCCCTAACTGTGGCAAACATGCCAATGCCCTCAAGCGAGCAGGTTTTACATCCGAGAGCCTTGCCTCTATGTGGCCATCTTGGGGAGAGCGTTCAATCCAAAACCCTCTCTTCCCTTGTAGCTCGGCATCAACTGCATTCCAAAGTGCCACATTCGGTTCTATGAATCCGAGAGAAGAAACTGCCTCCAAATATAATTCCATGTGAGATATAAGTGAATTCAGGCTATGGGTGTCTTTCGGGTAGCCGAGGTCTAGCCCATGCACACTTAGTTTACGCAAAAATACTGGAGATAGCCCATGTTCCAAAAGCTCCCTACATGCCGTTGCTCTGTTTACAATTGTTTCATAGTCAGTTGGGATACCTTGTATTTCTGCAATTTGGAAATGCAACGACATAAGCAGTGCCCCGGGGATTGGGGGTCTTACGTCATCTAACAGAACTCCGTCAAAAGGGGAATAACTCATGGAAATCCGAAAACAACCCATACAATATCTATGGCAACACTAGTATTTTAATAGCACATTAGATTTTGTATTGGGTATTTGCCGAAAATGTTTTCAGAATTTCAAAAACTCATGGCTAGTATCTGAATATTTCCAATGTAAAATACTAGTGAGGTCGGCGGGCGTAGTTCAGTGGTAGAACGCAAGCTTCCCAAGCTTGATGTCGAGGGTTCAATCCCCTTCGCCCGCTCCAAATAATTAATTATGACGGGCTACAAATTAGTGCCCCCAACACGTTGGGCAAAACTTTCGGCAATCTCTGATAAGTGATCTGCAATTCGAGAGACCTTTTTTGCGACTTCCATCAATGCTTCTGATTTTGAAGAAACGTCAGACACTTCTGATTCGATAGAATGGAATGCCTTTTGAAGTGAGTTCATGTAGGGTTCAATTTTTTCTGCCTCGTCCTGAACCTTGTCTGCTAGCTTACGAACTTCTTCTGCTACCACAGCAAAGCCTTTACCTGCTGAGCCAGCCTGAGCCGCTTCGATGCTAGCGTTTAATGCGAGCAGGTTTGTTTGGTTTGCAATCTCCTGAATGGAATCAACAATAGGAAGTAGGTCTTCGGCGATGGAGCTGGAATTTTTGACTTGATCTTTTAGGACTCGTGTAGCCGAAGCGATAATCGACATATCAGTATTAATCAAAGAAACCACTTCACGCAATTCACCAGTATTTTTGCTGTTATCAACATTGGATTCATTGACAATTTCCACCAGCGTTTCATGCTCGCGAACGGCGTGTTCTGATTCATACCGGGCTTGCTCCCTTGCATCGACTGCTACTTTTTCGAGGTACTTGGCGCAGTTTTCATTTCGATTTAGGTTGTTATATATTGCAATTGCCATGTCGCGACAGTTTCCGTACCCACAAGACATGCAGTTAAATTCATCACCTTTGAGAAATTTGTTCATAGACTTAAAAATTTCCATAATCTGGATTTCATTCGGAATTAGCACATTTTTGTTGGCTCGCCTGTCTGTATATGTCCGCGTATAAAGATCATTTTTCCAATATTTCGCCAATAAAGCGTGGATAGCCTTTCGCGTCCGAATCTTGCTAAAAGGCCCTGTTTTTCTGTGCCTAGCGTATAGCTGACGGCTCCGTGCTTCGACATAAGATTCAATTTTGTCCAAAGGCATTTTATGGCAAAGTGTGCCAGGACCAGCATTACATCCCATCTCACAGTTTAGGCAATCAATTAAGACTGGGGTCAATCCTTCATCTATCGAGGATTTGAGGGTTGAAAGGTAATGGTAGATTATATCTGTACCTTCAATTTTCCTTGTAATCTTTGTGGCTTCCGGATTCCACCTCTCCAGTGTACGCATCAGACCACCTGGTGTGGAAAAAAGAGAAGCCCGTTCTGCCGGAGGATTGTCGTAGTCAATGGGAGGAAAACTTCCGAGTGTGATACCATTTGCATCAAAGTACTTGCTCAGACCAGCCATGGTTACATTGTAATCCCCGATGCCAGTGGCTACGAATTCGCGTTTTTTTGCAAGGCATGGTGAAACAACAGCGAGCTTGTATCCACTGTACTCTGGATAGAATTCCATAATCATTTTTGCAATGTGTAACATTGGACTATCTGCAGGTGCAAGATATGGAAGCAATTCGGGATGGTATACCTCAATGAACGTAACAATTGCTGGGCATGGTTGGGCGATAATTGTCTGGGGTTTTGCTTCCTTAATGTGGTGCACGTATGACTGGACTGTAAGTTCGGCACCTAGGCTGACATCAAAAACAGCCTTTACACCAATCGACTTAAGCCACCCATTCAAATTCAAAAAGGTGTTGGGAAAGCTAACGACAACCGCTGGGGCTACAATAGCAATCATCTTTGTTCCATTGCGCAGGTCGGCAAGGAACATCTCACGATCATCAATTCCTACTCGAGAATCGTGCTCACAGGCTCTAATACAGTTTCCACAACCTATGCACATGTCCTGATTGAGGTGTACTATATCGCCACTTCCGTCATTACAAAACTTAACGGGGCAGACGCTTATGCACTTGTGGCAGTTTGTACACTTTTCTTCATTAACACCAATAACTTTGGGCAATGAAATCGATGTTGTTCCCTGTGCCATGCGCGTCTCTCCAGTTGCTACCGAGCTTGTCTCTTAGATCACAATTCCAAAACTTGTTTCAAAAAACACACATCCTATTATGCCATTATATTCCAAAGCGGTGATTTTTTTACTAGAATCGAAAAAGCAGTTATTCTCATACCAAACTGTCACATTAAGTGTCTAAATATAACAAATACATTTATTTTCTGCTGATTTTTGCTACCCAGCCCCCGCCTGGTGCAAGGTGGATTTTTATTGTCTGAGATTGATCCGTCGAGAGTTTTTCCCGTAGATAATCGACACCTGCTCGATCAGCATTTGGCCCGTCCTTATAAATATCTGCTTCCCAATCACCCTTTCCTAGAAATGATAATGGTAGTTCTAGGTCTCTAGGAGTCCAATTTGTTAAGGCTCCAACATACCAATCATTTCCGGTTCGTCTCGCAACTAAAATGTGTTCGCCGATATTTGCGCTAAGGAAATGGGTTTCGTCCCAAACCGTAGGCACGCCAGACAAGAACGACAGGCATTCAGGCTCTTTTCTATAGTTAGAAGGCGAATCAGCCAACATTTGCATTGGGCTTTCATAAACTACATACATAGCAAGTTGTTGACAACGAGTTCCCTGACTCATTGGCCTGTTCCAGATAGGCTTATAATCTGCTTTAGTGGCATTCATCATAGCCCCAGGTGTATAGTCCACAGGTCCGGCCATCATTCGCATAAATGGGAAGGTTACGGCATGATCCGGTGAAGCCAGGTCACTCCACTTGCTTTGCTCTAGCCCTAACACACCTTCACTGGTTATGACATTAGGATATGTTCGATATAGGCCAGTTGGCTTATAAGCACCATGAAAATTGACCAACAAGTGCCTTTTGGCGGCCTCGACAGCTACTCTTTCGTAGTAATTGACCATCCATTGGTCTTCTCTCTGCATGAAGTCTACCTTTATTCCTTTGACACCCCATTTTTCAAACTGATCTAGGGCTTTAGTCAATTGCAAGTCTAGGGTTTTCCATACTACCCACATCACTAGGCCGACATTTTTCTTTCGTGCATGTGCGACAATGGCTTCCATGTCTATTCCTGGCATTTGTGTCAATAGGTCGCCAAGTTTGTACCATCCTTCATCCAAAATCACATATTCAATACCATTTTCAGCGGCAAAGTCTATGTAGTGCATATATGTCTCTGTGTTGACACCTGCCCTAAAAGAAACCCCATAGATGTTATTAAAGTTCCACCAATCCCAAGCGACTTTACCGGGAGTTATCCAACTTGTGTCTGGGATTCGAGTTTCAGAGGCCAAGCGGTAAACGATGTCGGTGTTCAAAAAGGTTGTATCCTGTTCGGCAATTACCAAGACTCTCCAGGGAAACTCCCTCGTCCCAGTTGTTTTTGCAAGATATTGGGCGCGTTCTATTACTCTCTCTGTTCTATCCCTAACCAGCTCTACCTTAGAGGGGTAGTAAGGAAATAAACCTTTTAGACTGTTCGACTGACTCCCCCCGGTGAGATCCATGCCGGGATAATCTAACAAATCGGCCTCAGTAATTGCTACCTTTGGGCGATCTGTTACAACGATTGCAGGCAGAGATGAAAATCTTTCTCCGACCTCACTTATCTTTATGTTTTTGTATTGGCGTTCTTGGTGAGAAATGAAGCTGACCTCTTCTGGAAAAAACATCTGGAAGTCATTGGCAAACTGGAAATTAACATCTTCAGACGTAACTTCTACATCCCCAGTAAACCTAGTAATAAATCTGTATGCGACTCCGTCATCATAGGCCCTTATTAGCAACGAATAATCACCGCTAAAATCGATCCGTCTTTCATTGTAGTGATCTTTTATTTCTGCCCTTTTAATTTTTAATACAGGCCGAAGCACTTGGTTTGTCGATGTAGTTTTCGAAGACCTGATTCTTGGATTTTTACCAATCTCTTTGTCAAAATTGAAAGTCATACCAATTTTTGATGGCAACAATACTGGATAGTTGTTCATACTGACAGACCATTGAAGGTCAGAATTGGCAGTGATGGAAACAACAATCGACCCGTTTGGTGATGCGATTGTCAGCGTGTTTTGTGGCCTTTGAGCTACTAATGCAACTGTGGGAAGCATTATTGCCACAATGAATTTTGTGAGTTTCCAACAGGATGTATTAGACATAGCGTCTCCTTGTGTGAACTGTATACATGAGTGGTATCTATCCGAGGACAGATTCGATTTGGTCTATAGCCCAATCCAATTGCTCTTGTGTGATTATTAGTGGTGGCGCAAGGCGAATGGTTTGTTCATGTGTGTCTTTGCAAAGCATTCCTCGTTCTTTGAGTTGGTAGCAATACTGGCGTGCCTTGCCAGCAGAGGGTTTTAGCTGGATGCCAGCCCAGAGTCCTCTGCAACGAATCTCTTCTATCTTTTTTGTTTTCATTTTTTGAAGGCGTTTTTCAAAATGTATGCCTAGTTCTGCAGAATGGAGAACTAGTTTTTCATTTACTATTACGTCTAGTGCGGCGGATGCCACTGCGCATGCGAGCGGATTTCCGCCATAAGTCGACCCATGGATTCCTGGAGTAAACACATCCATCACTTCTTTTGATGAAAGGAATGCGCTGACAGGATAAAACCCTCCCGATAACGCTTTGCCAATAGTTACTCCATCTGGGCGAATACCTTCGTGCTCAAAAGCGAACATCTTCCCTGTTCGGCCAAGCCCCGACTGAATTTCATCAAAAATCAATAAACAGTTATTTTTATCAGCGGTTTCCCGTAAAGCTTTCAAAAAGCCACTGGGAGGGATAACAACCCCGCCCTCGCCTTGAATAGGTTCCATAAAAATGGCGGCTGTATTGGGAGTGATGGCTTTTTCAACTGCCTGAATGTCTCCATAGGGAACAACTACAAACCCGTGGCCATATGGTCCAAATCCACTGTTGCTGTCTGGATCGGTGCTAAAGCCAACAATAGTAGTAGTTCGACCGTGAAAATTGCCTTCGGCTACAACGATCTCTGCCTTCGGGTATTCAATTCCTTTTACTTCATATCCCCATTTGCGTATTGCTTTTATGGCTGTCTCCACTGCCTCGGCACCTGAATTCATCAATAGGGCCTTGTCAAAACCAGTTAGCATACATAATTTTTCAAGTAGCGGAGGGAATGCATCATTTCTAAAAGCACGACTGGTCAATGCTAGTTTCTGGATTTGTTGGATCATGGCAGTCGCTATATATGGATGGTTATGTCCTTGATTTACAGCACTATATGCCGCAAGAAAATCCATATATTTTTTGCCGTCTACATCAGTAAGGAATACTCCCTCGCCTTTTGAGCAAACCACGTCTAGGGGGTTGTAGTTATGTGCCCCAAATAGGTTTTCTTTGTCTATCATGTTTTGCGAATTTTTGCTCAATTGATTCATCATGGACTCCCCTTTTTTTCAAAGAAATTCTACAAATTGTACCAATAGACCTCACTACATACTCATTTTATCCAACAAAAAATTAGAAGTGGAATCATTTCTCAAACATCGATGTGTTTCATTATTTCATCAGTCTTTTCCAGAGCTGTAATTATCCTCTGGTAGTGGTTGATGTCCTCAAAGGTTAGTGTTTTGCCTTTACGGTCTTTTAGCCATTTTTGTGCGGGTTGGTAGCCACCTATGTAGAACTCCCACGCAATGAGTGGTACTTTGTCGAAGTATTGTGTGTCGTTGATCCAGACTTTGCCAACGGAACCATCTTTATTTGGCTCCCAGCGCAGTTTTTCTACAACGTTGCTACCATTGATTGGGTATTTAGTGATTAGCTTGTTGAGCGCGGGATGTTCCATGAGGTGTAGTAAGCGAAGCTCCTCTCCTAGCTTTGCCAAGCGGCGAAACTCAATGGCATCCGTGGGGTATGGCACTCGCGGGAAGTCTATTTTTAGAAACTCTTTGTATTTCTCTCGGTAGTTTGGAGAGTGTAAAACGGCGTAGATGTAGTCCAATAGGTCGATTGGGGTGAAATGGCTCTTGTTGCCTTTTTGAAATGCGCCTGCCTCTGCATTGAATTTTATGCCTAAACCCTCGATTATCCTGTTGACTATATCCGTGTCAAGGTTGGGCGTTGGAGTAGTGTTCGACTGGCCATTTAGGACTGGGTACAGATATAGAGGGAAAGCAGAATTAGAATCGTAGGCACTACAAGTTTTATGTCCGATGATGTTCTTCGTGATAAAGAAACAGTTATCCTCCTTGTTGATTTTGGGGATCACCAGCCCCACATTCGGCCCCGCTAGAAAATGTCGCATTATCTTTTCCCGTCCCCAATCAACCATTTTGGGATGGTAATATATGTGCCTACAATCAAATGGCCTGTAGTCCACTAGCACAATCTGCTTGTCATGGTCGAGGGGAGCCACAAGTCTCCTTGCCAATGGTAGCTTCCAGCCCCTAGAGTCTTTTAAGCCGAACCTTTCCCTGATCTCATCATCCTGTTTGCCTAGATTGGTAAACTCTGCAATCCTGTCCAGTAGCTCTGTGCGATCAATGTCGACCACTAAAGTGTCTCGCGCTGTGACTATGCCTGTCGTATTCACTGCCATCAACTCATCGACCCTAAACCCTTGTTCATATTTGTCTCTGTTGCTATCGTCTTTTGGAACCAAAAAAAAGTAAGGGGTCGCAGGCTTCACCTCAGCAAAGTGAAGGGATTTAAGACTGCTTTTCAACAGATAGCCATATTTGCTCTGTCGCAAGCCAAAAATATCTGTGTGATAGACTTCTGCTAACACACCCTTTTTCTTTTTGCCTGTCTTGACAAAAATGTTTATTGAAACGCCTTGCTGGATGTCAAACACGTTTTCGTCTTTTGTTCCATCGGGGGCTTTCTCTTTTTTCTTGGCGTTGCCGTGCAGGTCTATTATGTAAATCTTATCGAAGCTCTGTAGCAGACTCCAACGCATACCCCTAAATGTGGGATTGTCAATAAATCCATGGTTAGCTATATAGGCCAAAATGCCTGATTGGTTTTTATCCACAAAGTACTGGCCGAGGCGGATGAATTTTACGTAGTCATCGTTGAGCCAGTGCTTGCGTTCTTCTAGTGGAGAATTGCTGGCTGGTTCTTTTTTGTAATCCCCAAGCAATTTGGTGATCCAGTCGCCCGTGTTTGACGATATTCCGCTGTAGGGAGGGTTGCCCATGACTACCATTACAGGAGTATCCCGTTTGACTGCGTTGGCTTCTTTGGCCTCGTCAGCCAGGAATTGGGCAAATAGGGTGCCTGTGTCTGGGTGGTGTTCTTCTAAGGAGTTTGTTAGGTATGCTCTGATCCGCTGGCTACCGGGGGGGACATAGCCGGTCTCGGCGAGTACCCAGCTAATCTTTAGATGTGCCATTGCATAGGGGGCCATCATGATCTCGAACCCGTTTAGCCGAGGTATTAGGTGCTGTTCAACGTATCCCTGCCACTGACCCTGCTGATTCTTGAACTTGTCATAAATCTGCCTGATCGTTTCGGCCAGGAATGTCCCAGTACCCAATGCTGGGTCTAATATCTGAACTTTGTGGACTTTTGCTTTGGTTTTTCCTTTGCCTTGACCTTCTATTTCTATGTCTACTTTTGATGTGTCTGCTAATCCTTGTTGTAAACCAAATTCGGTCTGTAATATCTCGTCCACTGCC
>Ga0082212_10002093_pt1 | contig 29352 bp, 20 predicted proteins | sample TergutNt197P3_FD_71548 | JGI IMG/M metagenome (GOLD analysis project Ga0082212, IMG submission 71548) | Neocapritermes taracua P3 segment gut microbial communities from Petit-Saut dam, French Guiana - Nt197 P3 | ecosystem: Host-associated > Arthropoda: Insects > Digestive system > Gut ...
CCCGTTGGGTTATACCAGCGCATACACCTATGATATTTACGGCAACAAAAAAACCGAAACCAAACCGGCACCCGGAGCAGCACCGACAACCAGTCCTGCCGGAGCGGTGTATACCTATACCTATGATGCTTTAGACCGCTTGACCAGGATGGATTATAAGCCATCTTCCAGCGGTAGTACTTCAAAACTGGAGGAGTATGTCTATACTGTGCTTGGCAGCGGCCAAACAACAGTTAAGGAAAGTAAATACTTCAGCTCCAGCGTTAAAGCAGACACTACCGTTACCTATGATTACGCGGGCCGGGTGGTCAAGCAGGTCAATCCGGATAGTGGTGTAATCATCAATGAGTACAATTTAAATGGTACTTTGAAACAAACCACTGATCCCAGGGGCAATCTGACTTCTTACCAATATGATGCTTTGAACAGGCCTACTAAGCAGTGGACTTCGGCGGACAACGATATATTCAGTTGTGTGGAGCTGGGATATGACAAGTGCGACAGGGTGACTACGCGTAAACAAAGCACGGATCTGCTCTATTACGGCACCATTCCTTCCCCTGCCAGTATAATTTTGACAACAACCTCTTATAATAAGGACGGCACTGTTGCCGAGCAAACAGTTGAGCAGGATAGCGCCCAAAAAGGCAGAACGGTATATGCCTATGATGCTGACGGCAATATGACGCAGGAAAAACAATATACCGCCGCCTCTGCCTTTAATCAGATCGACTATACCTATAATTCCATGGGCCAGGTGTGGACAAAAAAACTTAACGTTACCGGCACAGACATTATCTCCGGCGATACCAGTTTGACTACAACTTATACCTATGATTTGCAGGGTAATTTAAAAACAGAAGCTAACCCCACCTTTACTACCACCTACGGTTATGATTATATGAACCGTCAGACTAGCATCAGCCAGCCCGGCCTAACCGAAACCGGCGCTTCCACTACGATCAGCAGCTCAAAAACTTATGACTGGGCAGGAAATGTCCTGACCCAAACGGATCCTAACAGCAAAACAACCGGCTATACTTATGATGCCAGAGGGTTTTTGACCAAGATCACAGATCCCTTGGCCGGGGTCACTGCTTACGAATATGATTTTGCCGGACGCAAAACAAAAGAGATCAGTCCCCAGAATTACGCGACCAACCAGTCAAATAGAACTGCCTTTGCTTATGATGGCATGGGCCGACTGACTAGTCAGACAGAATATTTTGATAGCAATAGCACGGTTAACAGTTTTACCTACGATTTAAACGGCAATATGCTGACTAAAAAAGATGGTAAAAATTACACCACCACCTACACCTATACAGTGGGCAATCAACTGGCCACAGTTAAGGATCCGGTTGCTGCCGATAAAGGGCTAAATTTCAGCTTCAAGTATGAATATGACGGACTTGGCCGCAAAATCAAAGAAACCAATGCCAACGGTATTATCAGCCAATATTCCTATGACGCCCTGAATAACCTCTTGACAACTACGGTTAATAATCGCCTGATGGAAACTAATACCTATGATTACCTTGGCAATCTGCTGACCACAACAGATGCGAACAGCAAAACAACCACTATGACCTATAATGCCCTTAACCAAGTGCGGCGGATAACCTATCCCGGCGATAGCAATATTGGTAGCTATTATGTTGATTATAAATATAATAAGCTGGGTCTTGTAGCGGAAGCATTAGACAGTGTGAGTCCGTACAAAAAAGTCGTCACCGCCTATAATAATCAAGGCCAGGTTTTAAGCCAAACCGAAAGCACCGGCGCAGGCACCCAGGCTATAACCGTAAGTAATCGCTATGATAAAGGTGGTAATATGCGTTTTACTGTGGATGGGTGTGGTAATGAAACTGAATATGTTTATGACGCACTGAACCGCAAAACCCAGGAAAAAGCTAAAGTCTCTGTTAACGGCAGCTTGACCACCCAAACCACCACCTATGCCTATGATGCCAACAGTAACCCAACTTCTGTTACCGACTGGCGCAATAATACCGTGCAGAATGTATACGACCCTCTCAATCGCCTGATCCAGCGCAAGGATGCCAATAATACGGTAATTGAGACTTTAACCTACGATGCCAATCATCAGCAGATAACTTCCAAGGATGGTAACAACCACACCACAACTTTTGTTTATGATAAAAACAACCGCTTGGTCGAAAAATACAATTACTTAAATGAAGCTCAGTCCGGTACTAAAATTTCGGAAAAACAGGAATATGATAACCTGGGAAGGGTGGTCAGTAAAAAAGACGGTAAAAATAATACCACTCTGTATAGCTACGATTCCTGGGGCAATTTGGCATGGGTGAAAGATGCCATGAGTAAACAAACAGATTTTGCCTACGATTATAATGGAAACCTGATCAGCCAAACCGACCCAAATGGAAATATTACCCAATTCACTTACAATGCCAGGAACTTGCTGCAAATCAAAACAGATGCTTTAGGGCAAGATGAACTTTATAGCTATAATGCTAACGGTACAATAAGCGGTAAAACGGATCGCAACGGAACATGGACCGTTTATGAATATGATATTCATGGTCGCTTGGGTATGGAATTTGTCACAATGCCAGTGATGGAAATAATTTCACACTATTATGATAACAATGGCAACGAGCTGTCCATGATAGATGGCCCCGGTGGCAATCATACCACTACCAGGATATATGATGAGTTGAACCGGGTCGTTAGCAAGACTGTTCCGGATATTGGGACAACGACCTTTAAATATGATGAAACCACGGCATTGCCTAATGGCCAAGCTTTACCTGCGGGTTATCGCAAAGAGGTCACTACCGATCCAAAGAACAATGTCACCACAAAAGTTACAGATAAAAACGGGCGGTTAGTTCAAGTATTTGACGGCAGTAGCCTGGTAGCTACCTATGCTTATCAAAACAACGGCAACCGGGCATCGGTAACCTATGCCAGCGGGGTCAAAGAAGAATACACTTATAACGACAACAATCTTCTAAAAACGCTGACTAATAAGAATTCCGGCGGAAGTACCATTGAAGCTTTCAATTATGGCTATGATCTAGCAGGCAATATGACCTCAAAATTGGACAAAAAGGGAACTACCAGCTATACTTATGATGCGGATAACCGTCTGGCTACAGTAACAGAGCCTGGTAGTAAGGTAACAACCTATACCTTTGATAACGCCGGTAACCGGGCCACAGAAAGTGTCCAACTAGGATCAACAACAACAGCCACCGGCTATAGTTATGATGCAAACAACCGCCTGCTGGGAACCCAAACCAGCGAAGGACAGTCTATAATAGGCAGTGACGAATACACTTATGATAAAAATGGAAATATGCTGTCCAGGATTTCTTTTGAGGGAAGTCCACCCAATACAACCCCCGGTTTGTCCCTGGAGATATTAGGCGAAGAAGTTGGCAGCGGCACCTCTGCGCTCTATTCATATGATGTTTTTAACAATATGATCGAAGTAAAAGAAGGAAATAATCGAATTGAGATGAAATATAATGGTAGTGGTCAGAGGGTGGAAAAAACTGTAAATGGCACAACGACGCGTTACCTCTATGAATATGACCAGGTGATTCTGGAGGTGAATGGGAGCAATACACAAACCGGGCGCAATATCTATGGTCTGAATCTATTGCGGCGCAAAGAGGGCGTTACAAATCTGGATTACCTATACAACGGCCATGGCGACGTCACAAACCTGATGAATGGCACGACTATAGCAGCGACATATTATTACGATGCCTTTGGCAATGTGACAGAGGACACAGGTAGCTCCACTAACCCATATAGATATGCCGGCTACCAATATGACAAGGAGAGCAAATTTTATTACCTCAATGCCCGGCATTATAGCTGTCGCCTTCAAAAATATAAAACGGGATTTTTGAGCCCAAAATAACCACAATAAGCCCGAATCTGCTATTCGAAAATGGCAGGTTCGGGCTGATGGATGGTGCTATAATAAGGGAGCCTATTATTACCATTCTGCAAACCCATAACGCCGTAATGCGTCAGGGTCTTTTTCCACTATTGATAGAATCCTGGCTGCTGCCCCGCCTGGCTTGCCGCGGCCATATTCCCATGACTCAACGGTTTTTTTCGATACACCAATGACCTCGGCAAAAAAGCCTTGCGACATATTGAGATTGTCGCGGATTTTACGGATTTCATCAGCAGTATATTCTTTTGGTGGCGTTGCCGCGACATAATGTGACCTAAGTTCAATTTTGCCTTGCGAATGGTCAAGCATCTCTTGTAATCCACGCATAATGCTTTCAGAAACTTCACTCATGGCTACTACCTCCCAACTGCTTTTTAGTTTGCTCAATTATTTTCTTATAAATTTCTCGATCAGCTTGGAAAATATTCTCTTTATTGGCGCCTTCTCTCCCGTGTATTCCGTGAATTTAGCCTATCACATTTCAGAAAAAACTAATAGGATAAAAGCCAATTTGTCCCCAAGACTATTTTTCGTATTATCTGAATAGACTTATTTATATAAATGGCAAGCGCAAAAGTGTTTTGGCGCTATTTCGTTCAGCAGCGGCTCTTCTTCCGAGCAGGCCGGTATGACTTTGAGGCAGCGGCTGCGGAAACGGCAGCCGGAAGGGGGGTTTATTGGGCTGGGTACATCACCTTGGAGGATTATGCGCTGCCTTTGCTTTTCAAAATCCGGGTCGGCTACCGGGATGGCGGAAAAGAGGGCCTCCGTGTAGGGATGCAGAGGGTTTTTGTACATTTCCTGACTGTCGGCCAGTTCCATGATCTTGCCCAGATACATCACACCTACCCTGTCCGAGATATGTTTGACCATACTTAGATCATGAGCAATAAAAAGATAAGTAAGTCCCAATTCCTGCTGTAATTTAATTAGCAGATTAACTATTTGGGCCTGAATCGAGACATCCAAAGCAGAGATCGGCTCATCACAGACAATGAATTCCGGATCGATAGCAAGAGCGCGGGCTATGCCGATCCGTTGGCGCTGCCCGCCGGAAAATTCATGGGGGAAGCGGTTGGCATGGTCACGCTGCAGGCCTACCTTCTCTAAATTAGTATAGATGGCTTCCTGTCTCTCTTTGCCGGTACACAGACGGTGGATATCCAGGCCCTCACTGATAATATCACCCACTGTCATCCGGGCATCCAGCGAAGCATAGGGATCCTGGAATATCATCTGAGCCTTACGTGAATATTCCTTGCCTTGCTTTTTATCAAAGCGGGTTATATCCTGACCGGCAAAATAGATCTCACCCGCTGTGGGTTCATATAGCTTTACCAAGGTACGGCCAATGGTGGATTTGCCGCAGCCGCTTTCTCCCACCAAACCCAAGGTTTCGCCGCGGTCAATAAAAAAATCTACGCCATCCACAGCCAGCAGCACATTTTTCCCCCCGGCGCCAAAATACTTTTTCAGGTTTTTTACCCTTAACAGAGGATCCTGTCCACTCATTCAAACACCCCGTTTCTAGAACTTTGAAATAATTCTTCTACCATAAGGTAAGAATATCCTTTTTTGAATGGCCTCTATTTAAATTAATCCTGTCTTTATTTGGAAAGATTAAAGGGTTTTTGGGATTAACGTCGAAATTTAGGCTTAATTGATAGAAAATATTGAGATTAGGAGGATGAATTATGAAGAAAACTAAACTGATGCTTGTTGTAACTCTGGTAATGATGGTGGCGCTGGCTCTAACCCTGACAGCTTGTTTTGGTTCGGGCAGTAAGTCCGAAAATGCCGCCGCCCAAAGCTTGATCTTTGCCTCTTTGCCCCTGCAGGGTATAGACCCGCAACAGTTCAATGCCGCCCCTTCTTATGTGATAATCAAGGGTTTTGCCGAAGGTCTGGTTCATACCTGGCAGGGGGAAATCAAGCCCGGCGTGGCCGAAAGCTGGGAAATTGCAGATGATAATATGACTATGACCTTTCATCTGCGTCAGGATGCCTGCTGGAGCGATGGCAGTCCCCTGATCGCCGATGACTTTGTCTATGGCTTCCGCCGTTTGGTTGATCCGGAAAATAATGCCAGCTACCGTTGGGTGGCGGCAGAAATCGTCAACGGTGAGGAAATTGCTTATGGCGATGGCAGTATCCCTGTGGAAGCACTGGGTGTGGAAGCTCCCGACGACCATACCTTCGTTATTCACTTCAATACCCCGGCCCCCTATTACCTGGGCTTTTTAGATTTGCCGCCCTTCTATCCCACCAAGCAGGAGTGGGTGGAACGATACGGGGACCGCTATGCTTCCTCCCCCGACACTATATTAGGCAACGGCCCCTTCAAGTTGGAGGAATACCTTTTGGATGACCGGGTGGTGATGGTGCCTAATGATAATTATTGGAATAAAAAGGATATCAAACTGAAAAAAGTGACCGCGCTGATCATGAATGAAGAAACCGGCTTTGCTATGTTTGAATCCGGTGCGGTGGATTGGGCCCGGATCCCGGTGGGTATTGCCTCCAATTATTTGCAAAATCCCGGTACTTTACCGCCTGATGCTACCGGCTATACTTATAAAAGCGGTGCGGTGGACTGGTTCTGCATCAATATTGCCAGCGCCACCAACAGGATATTGGGCAATCAGGATTTTCGCCTGGCCCTCAATTATGCTCTTGATCGTGAAGAATACATCGCGATCACATCAGGCGACCTTTATTCCCCGGCTACCCGCTTTGTCCTGCCCACCGTTTCCGGCTTCAAAAAACCCTATTGCGAGGAATACCCTATCAATTTCTTCAAAACCAAAGCCGAACAGGATAAGGCTCAGGAACATCTGCAAAAAGCCATGAGCGCCCTGGGTATCAGCGACCCCGGCGATATTTCTTTCAGCATCACCGTGGCTGAGACTACCCCAAAGGCTATTGCCGAAAATTGCCAGGATCAATGGAGGCGTACCTTGGGCATAAATGTTGATATTGAAACTGTTACCTATGCCGCCATGATCGAAAACCGGATAGCCGGTACATTTGACCTGATCTATGCCGGCTGGATGCCCGATTATGATGATCCCTATACCTATCTGGGCTACTTCATGTCCAATAATTCCCAAAACGGGGGCAAATACAGTAACCCGCGGTATGACGAACTGGTGGGTACGGCCAATAACTTCGCCGACCAGGCCTCCCGTCTGGCCATGTATGCAGAAGCGGAAGAACTGTTGATCAGAGAGGCCGGCATTGTGCCCTTGCAAGTACGTGAAGTACCGGCAGTCGTCCGCAAAGGTCTGGAGAACTTTGTCCACTTCTATTTAGGCATGGAGCAAGACTACATTTACGCTTACTATAAGTAGAGGCTAAAGGCCAGAGGACAAAAGACAGAACAGGTATTTTTCACTTAACGAAAATGATTTTATCAAAAGTATGATCCCAAAAGTCATTTCGCCTTTTCACCCCCCTCATTTACGACAATGTCAACAACTAAGAAAATTTATCATTCACAATTCATCATTTTTCATTTTTTAATTTAGATAAATAATGCTTGCAAAGAATAATGAAAAATGATGAATGATAAGTGATAAATTATGAATTAACAAGCATTCTTTAAGTTGTTGGCATTGTCATTTACGAGGGGGGAAGTTGCCGAGGGGGCCATTATTTATATTCCGCGAGGGGTGAGATTGTGCTTAAATATGTCCTTAAACGTTGTGCTATTGCGGTTTTTACCTTGCTGGTACTTATTACCATTATTTTTACCCTGGTGCGGCTGCTGCCCGGCGACCCTTTTTTGGATGAAAAGGGCAACGCTGCCATCCAGGCCAAAATGCATGCCTATTATGGTTTGGATAAACCCTGGGTCGAGCAGTGGGCCACTTATATCGGCCAGCTGGTAAAGGGAGATCTGGGCTTATCCCTCAGATACCCCGGACGCACCGTCAACGATACTATTACCCAAACCTTTCCGGTCTCCGCCTCCCTGGGTTTGCGCGCCCTCTCTTTTGCTTTACTGGTGGGTATTATCCTTGGTACTATATCCGCCAGAAGAGCCGGTAAAATAGTTGATTATATCTGTGTACTCATAGCCATTATCGGTGTTTCCGTGCCGGATTTTATCATTGGCGTGGTTTTGCAATTGGTTTTTGCCGTAAAACTGGGCTGGCTCCCAGCCGGGCTCTGGCAGGGCTGGCGTTATGCCATATTGCCGGTATTTGCCTTGAGCCTCTACACTATAGCCATGATTACCAGGCTGATGCGCACCTCCACCCTGGAGGTACTGAATCAGGATTATATTTTGACCGCCAAGGCCAAGGGGCTTTCCCGCTTCGAGATCATCTGGCGGCATCAGCTGCGCAATGCCATACTGCCGGTGGTCACCATAATGGGGCCTCTGACCGCAGCAGTTCTGACCGGCACCTTTGTTATTGAAAAAATCTACGCTATCCCCGGCATGGGCAAATTTTATGTCCAAAGCATCTCTGACCTCGATTATACGATGGTATTGGGCATGACGGCCTTTTACGGGCTGTTTTTAGTCATTGCCAATTTGATAGTGGACATACTATACGGAGTCATAGATCCGCGAATCAAAATCACAGAAAGCACTAAAAGCCTGATACGAAGGCCAAGGGAGTAGGAACTAAGCTCTCAAATTCGAACAAAAAAAGTCAAAAAAACACGCCATCTCTTGATTGACCTGCAAGGATGTAGATTCAAAATAATATATGAAATAATAAGACACGGATTTTCGCAGATTTTAACGGATTTTCGCTGTTGTCTCTAGAATGTGAGTAACTTGGGTATTATTGTTTTGGGAAAAAAACAAAAAATAATTCAATGCTTTTTATCATAAAAAAACCAGTGCTAATCCGCTTTTAATCCGTGCAAATCAGTGTCTAATTGGTTTTTGAATGCTTTTCCAGTTTATCTGGGGTAGGGAGTAGAAATTTGTAGGAGACGATGGCAATCGTCCCGCCGGGTCGTAACCGGTCTGTATAAAATATCAGGCGGAGCCAATCCGCCTCTAAAAGGGGACTTTCTGTATGACGGAGTTACCTATATTGCCCTTTGATCTTCAGGAAGAGGGGCTGTTTGAGCCAATCAAAATGGCGGATGAAGAAAAAAACAAGGTGGTGCGCCCCAGCCTTACCTATTGGCAATCCGCCTGGATCAAGCTGCGTCAAAATAAAGTAGCTACTGTGGGCTTGATCATTTTGATCATCTATGTTCTTACCGCCATCTTCGCGCCTTTGCTCTCTCCCCACAGTTACAGCACTAATAATGCTCAAGCCTTGAATCAGCCTCCCAGCGCCCAGCACTGGTTCGGTACGGATACGGCAGGGCGTGATTTGTGGACGCGCAATTGGATGGGGGCCCGGGTCTCGCTGGCTATCGGCCTGATCGTGGTCAGCATCAATATGCTGATCGGGGCGCTGCTGGGCGGCATAGCCGGTTATTTCGGCGGCAGGGTAGACATGGTGATAATGCGGATCATTGACGTTTTATACGGCATACCCGTTATCATTATCGCCATATTATTGATGACCGTACTAAGCAAAGGAATAATCCCCCTGATAGCTGCCATGGTGGTCGTGGGCTGGGTAGGCAATGCCCGGCTGGTGCGTGGGCAGGTGCTGCAGCTGAAGAATTCCGAATTCGTCTTAGCCGCCAAAACCCTGGGCGCCGGTCATGCCCGGATCATCTTTCGCCATATGTTTCCCAATATCAATGGCATTATCATCACCCAAATGACCATGGCCATACCTCTGGCTATTTTCCTGGAAGCTTTTCTTTCCTATATAGGCTTGGGCGTACAGGCCCCCGGCTGCTCATGGGGCTCCCTGGCCAAGGCAGCCACGGATGTCTACCGAATCTACCCCTACCAGCTACTGATACCGGCCTTTTTTATCTGCACCACCATGCTCTCCCTAAATATGCTGGGCGACGGGTTGCGTGATGCGTTGGATCCGAAGATGCGTACTAAAACTAATTAGGGGTTCGCAAGAAACCACTATCTTACTATATATTAACCTAGCCCACTATACAGCACCAACGGAGGTTGTCGTGAATTTATTGCAGATCAAGAATTTAGAGGTTGAGTTTGCCACTTATGGCGGGAGTATCCAGGCTGTGCGTGGTGTTTCTTTTGGCATAGAGCCCGGAGAATGTATTGCCGTGGTGGGGGAGAGCGGTTGCGGCAAAAGTGTGACTGCCAAATCTATTTTGCGGCTCTTGCCGGAACCGCAGGCTGCTATCAAGGACGGCAGCGTAATTTTATTTAAGGGAGAAAATGTGCTGAAATATTCAGAAGCACAGCTGCAAAGGCTGCGCGGTAATGATATCAGCATGATTTTTCAAGACCCTATGACTTCGCTAAACCCTACCATGACCGTGGGCAGGCAAATCAGCGAGGTACTGATCAAGCATCAAAAGCTCAGCCGAGCCCAGGCCAAGGAGAAAACGATCGAATTTCTCTCCCTGGTGGGTATCGCAAATCCGGCGGCCCGCTTTCGCGAATACCCCGGCAGCCTTAGCGGCGGTATGCGCCAGCGTATAATGATAGCTATTGCCATGTGCTGCAACCCCAAGTTGCTGATAGCGGATGAGCCCACCACTGCCCTGGATGTGACCATCCAGGCTCAGATCTTGAACTTGATGCGCGATTTGCAGCAGCGTTTCAATACGGCGATAATCCTGATCACCCATGATTTAGGGGTCGTGGCCAATATGGCCCGGCGGGTGCTGGTGTTTTATGCCGGACAGATCATAGAGGAAGGATCATGCGAGGATGTATTCTACCGTCCGCGCCATCCTTATACTTGGGGGTTGATAAAATCCATGCCGCGTTTGAACAGTGAGCATAAAGAGGATCTCATGAGCATAGAGGGTACTCCGCCCGACCTGTTTGCGCCGCCTGTGGGCTGTGCTTTTGCGGCCCGCTGCACCCACACCATGAAGATATGCACCCGCCGCACCCCTGCCAGCCTGGAAGTAGGGGAAAATCACCATGCCGCCTGTTGGCTTAACTATAAGTAAAAATATTTTCCAGATATTTCTTAGGGATTTTTCGGGTTATTCTGCAAAATATGGGGAAACTAGTCATATCAAATTAAGATAAGGAGTCTGAGCAGCTATGACTAAAAAATTCCCCAAAATCTTTATTGTTTTGCTGGCTTTGTTTTTTGCCGCCGGAGTTCTTGCTACCGGCAACACTATCGCCCTGGCAGATGAGGGCCAAATTGTCAATGTTCCCATCTATGACCAAATCATTGACACCTCCATCGATGAACAGACTATTGACGCGTCCATCGATGATCAAATCACTGATGTCTCCATCGACGACCAGGTCACTGATGTCTTTATCGACGATCAAATCACTGATGTTTCCATCGGCGATCAAATCACTGATGTCTTCATCGACGACCAGGTCACTGACGTCTTCATCGATGATCAGGCCACTGATGTTTTCATTGATGATCAAATCACCGACGTCTTCAACGACGAGCAAATCACCGACGTCTTCATCGACTACCAGGTTACTGATGTTTTCATTGATGATCAAATCACTGACGTCTTCATCGACGATCAAATCACCGATGTATTCATCGACGACCAGGTCACTGATGTCTTCATTGATGATCAGGTCACTGATGTCTCCATCGACGATCAAATCACCGACATCTTCATTGATGATCAGGTCACTGATGTCTCCATCGACGATCAAATCACTGACGTCTTCATTGATGATCAGGTCACTGATGTCTCCATCGACGATCAAATCACCGACATCTTCATTGATGATCAGGTCACTGATGTCTCCATCGACGAGCAAATCACCGACATCTTCATTGATGATCAGGTCACTGATGTCTTCATCGGCGAGCAAATCACCGACGTCTTCATCGGCGACCAGGTCACTGAAGTCTCCATCGATGATCAGGACACCGACGTCTTCATTGATGACCAGGTCACTGATGCCTCCATCGACGACCAAACCACTGATGTCTTCGCCGATGATCAAATTACTGATGTTTTCATCAATTATCAAATTAGTGATGTCTTCACCGACGATCAAATCACTGACATTTCCATTGATGATCAAATCACTGATGTCTTCGCCGATGATCAAATTGCCGATCCCGTAGACAATCAAATTGATGAAGACCGGGCGGTTGATCCGGTTTCAACGGAAGATGATACCCAAGCTATTTCCGCAATAACTATGCAAACGCTCGGAGGCGATGATGACCCGGATGATGACGACCCGGACGATGGCGACCCGGATGACGACGACCCGGATGATGACGACCCCGGCGATGACGACCCGGATGATGAAGTTATCTATCTGGAAATGCCCTATATCGACGGTTATCCCGGAGGTTTATTCAAGCCCAGTCAGCCTATTACCAGGGCGGAAGTAGCCCAGATCCTCTTTAACCTCTTTGGAGAGGATGAAGAAGATGTTGATTTGAGCGTTTTGAGCCAATTCACTGATGTAGCCAACCACTGGGCCCGTCCCGTATTAGCCTGGGCTAATAACGAAGGCTTGGTAAAAGGCTATCCCAATAACACTATGCGTCCCAACAGCAATATCACCAGGGCCGAACTGGCTGCTATTCTTTATCGTTTGAACGAAAACCTGGAGCTTTTTGAGGAAGCGACCCTGGACGAATCCCCTTTTACGGATATCGATCAGCATTGGGCCTATAATGAAATTCTGGCTTTGGTAGAAAATGAGATTATAAAAGGCTATGACGATAATACTTTCCGGCCCAATAATCCCTCCAATCGGGCAGAGGCTGTGGTCATGTTTTTCCGTTTACTTGACCGCACCAATGACTTCAGCCCAGGCAAAACATTTTCGGATGTGCCCGGCGGCCACTGGGCCTATACTGAAATTATGAATGCAGCAAATGGTTTGCTGGAAGATCTGGATTAGAAAAAAATAAATAGGAGACCAGAGGCCAGAGGCTGAAAAAGGAATGAATGATCCAAAATACGGCGGGACGATGTTCAGATCGTCCCGCCGTATTCCTGCTCCTACTCAAAACTCAACACTCAAAACTCAACACTCCGGCTTGTCCGGAGGTTAGGCTGCTACCAGATCCCGCTTTCTGTAGAAGATCAAGCCGGTGGCTGTTAGCACAGCGGCGATAAGTGTCATGATGATAAGCGGGGTATAGTTAATATCTACCAGGAGAACTTGAGAGACATGTTTTAAGGGAGCCAGGCCCAGCAACCATTCCGGCAGTCCTATGACCTCTCCCATAAACGAAGCAAAGAAAACAAATCCGTAATACCACCATATTGCCGTGGAGGCTTTGGGGAGCAGTCCGACTAAAAGTACGGTGATGCCTATCATCACCCACATGGCGGGCAGGTACGCCAAATTGGCTTTTAACAGCATTCCCAGAGGAAAGGGATTGGCGTCGCCTGTGAGGGCTGCGGCGGAGATGTAGATCCCTGTCGCTGTTGCGCAAGGCAGCAATATACTGGCTGCATAAGCCAGGATCGTATAACCGGACAGATATTTTAAGCGGGGAACGGCGCGGGCAAGTACATGTTCGGTATGCTGTTCCTTTTCCTCGCTCCTCGGTTTCAGAGCAGCGATGAGCAGCGGGACAATACAGATCAGCGTCATCATTGAGGTCACAAATGACATAAAGTATTTTTGAACCATCGCTTCTTTTGTTGCATCTGTCAGAGTGTCTATATAAGCTGCAGGCATGCCAAGAATTTCCAAATATTGGGGGCTGTCGCCGACAAATATGCTGATATCACCGATAATTGAGCCATATGAGGCCCCAAGGACAAACATAACTATCAACCAGATTATCAGGGTATTGCGCAGTAAGCGGAAGGCAAGCCCAAAGTTTGAATGTAAAAGAGGTGAAGCTTCTTTTTTCCCCGGCCGCGCAGATATGAACCCCTGATCCAGATCGCGCAGAGAGTTAAGCTTATAAGCTGCGGTAGAGATAATGGCGCCGGCAAGTAATAATACAAAGACAGGCCACCAGTGGTTTTCAATATAGGCCTGAGCCCGCAAAATCAGCCCCAGGGGACTGATGCAGGATAAAATCTCACTGCCGTTCATATCACCTGCGGCGCGCATCATATAGAATAGGCCCAGTGATAAAAAGGAGAGGCCTGTCGCCCCGCTTTTGCTGGAGGAAAGCTGGCAAAAGAGCGCGGTCAGCGCCGCGAAAGCCAATCCGGCGGCGCAGGTCACTGCGCCAAACAGCAGGGAGCCGGCAAAACCCATGTTGGTCACGCCCATGGCGGCAAGGCCGAGCCCCATCAGCAGGCCCAGCGCGGCATTGACGATCACTGCTGTGATCATAGTGGCGTTCAGGTTAGCCAAACGGCCGACGGGTAAAGAGCGCACAACCTCTGCCCGCCCTTTTTCCTCATCGGCGCGGGTATGACGCGCAACCAAAAAGATATTCATAATAGCAACGGCAATGATGATCCAAAGCAGCATCATGCCTGTATACATCGCACCTTCGGTATAATTGTCAGCGCCGTAAACGGGTCCCATCATGGCTATCATGACCGGATTATCGAAGCTGGCAGCAAACTGCGCCCTCCCTTCGGCATCGAACATCGCGTTTATGCCTGGTGCGAGCGCAATCGAGAATAATACCAGAATAAGGATCCATAGGGTTGAGATTACAGCTTCGCGTTTCAACATAAACCGGACAAGCTTGCCGGTATTGGCAAAATTTTCCAACATGATTACTCACCCCCGCTCATGTTATAGTGACGCATGAATAAATCTTCGAGCGTGGGTGGGGCGCTCTCAAGCTTCCTGACCCCGTATTTGCTGATATATGAGATGACGCCGCCGATCTCATCGGAATCCACCTGGAAAGAAAGCTCGCAGCCCTCCCCGATAATACCGTGGACACCTTTGACTTGGGCCAGGTTATCGGCCGGATTTTCTGTTTCGATGCTCATGGTGACCCGTGTGAGATGGCGCATTTCCTTAAGTGTCCCTGTTTCCACGATCATGCCTTCCCGGATAATAGCGATCCTGTCGCATAGTTTCTCTACCTCGGACATGATATGGCTGGAGAGAAAAATGCCTTTGCCATCCTGCTTCAGTTCCAGAATGCAGCCTTGAAAGACCTGCTCCATCAAAGGGTCAAGCCCACTGGTCGGTTCGTCGAGGATATAGAGATCGGCATAGGAGGCAAGTGCGGCGACAAGCGCCACCTTTTGCCGGTTCCCCTTGGAATAGGTCCGGCATTTTTTCGAGGGGTCAAGATCAAACATTTCCAAAAGCTTTTCCCGCCGCAGCTTGTCATGTTTGCCGCGCAGGCTGACGAAGAGATCTATCACCTCGCCGCCGGTCAGGTTTGGCCACAGATTGACATCGCCGGGCACATAAGCTATCCTTTTGTGGATCTCTACCGCATCCTTCCAGGCATCCATCCCAAACACTTTGGCCCGGCCCTCCGATGCCTGAAGAATGCCCAGCAGCACCCGGATGGTTGTTGTTTTACCCGCCCCGTTGGGGCCGATATAGCCGAACACTTCACCTTCGTTTACCTTCAGGTCAATGCCGTTAAGGGCAGTAAATTTGCCAAATCGCTTCGACATTTTTTCAGTCTCCAAACTTAATCCAGACATTGCGATCCCTCCTTATTTACTTAAAGTATATATAAAAATCACTGTAAAATGTATGCAAAAAGGCAGGGAACCGGATAACCGGCTTCCCCACCCTTAAAGCCAAAACTCGACACGGCCTCCGCCGCCGACCGGGAGTGTATGTATGCACTTATTAAGTAGCATAGCACAACAGGATGAATAGGTCAATAGTTTCTGGAAAATTTTTGTTAACTTTGATATACAGTGTTCTGTTCACACCATAGGACAAAAAAGAAAATTAGACACGGATTTTCACGGATAAAAAATGGATTCTCACTTTTATTATTATTGTACTTGGGCGCAGGATATGTTAAAATATAGTAAAATACGGTAACATGAAAAAAAGATGAGGTAATAAGCGATATGAACCCAAAAATCTATAAATATGATGCGGTGATCCAAGCTTCGGCTATCGGCAAGGGCGGCGCCTATGTAGCCTTTCCCTATGATATCCGGGAGGAGTTCGGCAAGGGCAGGGTGAAAGTAGAGGCTACTTTTGACGGTGAACCCTATGAGGGGAGCATCGTCAATATGGGCCTAAAAAATGCCGATGGCTCGGCATGTTATATCATCGGCATCCTCAAAAGCATTCGCTCCAAAATCGGCAAGGAGCCTGGGGACAAGGTGCATGTGACGATAAAAGAGATGGAGTAGTATTAGTTTGAAACTGAAGGGGTGTATGATTTATGACTGTTGAATATAAAATACTTAAAGCCCAAGAAGCGGATGCCAGGGAAATATTGGAATTACAATATCTTGCCTATCAGAGTGAGGCGCAGCTTAACGATGATTTTGCGATTCAGCCCCTGACACAGACCTTGGATGAGCTTATAGCGGAATATCATAAGGGCGTTATATTGAAGGCAGTACAAAACGGTGAAATCATCGGCTCAGTCCGGGCTTATGAAGAAAACAAAACAGTTTATATCGGCAAGCTGATCGTTCACCCCGGCCATCAAGGCAAAAATATCGGAAAACGCTTGCTTGCGGCTATTGAAAAGGAATTTCCGAATAAGCGGTACGAACTTTTTACAAGCTGTAAAAGCGATATAAACCTGCATCTGTATGAAAAGGCGGGATATAAACGATTTCGGGAAGAGATCAGCAACGGGATCAATTTTGTCTATTTGGAAAAGCAAGCAGATGATGGTACTAATATTGCTTTGGGGCTCTGCTTTGGGTCATGTGCAGGTGTTTTGATCGGGGTGCTGACAGATAATATTGGCTTGTGGCTTTCGATAGGAATAGGTATCGGTCTTGCTATAGGAGCGTCATTTCCTAAGAAGAAGAAGGAATAACGAATGGTGTATGGATAATAATTAATTTCGAATAAGAGAAAAGAATCCGCACCACTATGCAGGGCGCGGATCCTTTTCTTTGATGTTAAAATTATTTCATCTTTTCCAAAATCAACTGCCCCGGTATTTTGTAGACCATGCCGGTGAATGTGTCATCGCCGTTTTGCTCAATTACTGCAATGGATCTGTCGCCGCCATCGTATTCATCCCATAAATCATGCAGGTTTGAGTAGATCCACATAATACCGTTTTCATCAAATAACCCCTGTTCTACAGCCGACGCCATGGCTTCTTCTAAAATTTGGAAAAACCCTGTCCCTGTACCAAGATCATCGGTTTGGTATTCAAAAGTGTCACCATAGGTGAGTGCTATCACGCTGCCAGGGATGACCTCGCATTGTTCAAGCGGTATGCTTCGCAGCAGTTCCTGATGTCTGATACTATCCGCTTCCATTCGGGCAATTTCTTCGGGCGGCAGTTGAAAAGTTCCGAAAAGCTCTCCTTGGGTAAGGTCAAGCGAAAGTATTTCTTCCTGAGTATTTCCGTCATTGAAGGTGGCGGCGGCGCGGATGGTTATTTGTGATGGATACTCCTGCCAGTCGGAAACTTCCACTCCCACAAACAGGAGGAAATCATCGCTCATAGAGTCTGAGTCGAGCGTGAAATCATTTCCGATCATATCAAAGTCATGCCCGTACATGACAAGGGTATGCTCATCATCGCCGGGGGCTTTGCGGTACATTGCCGGAACGCCCTCCTCCCGGACTATTTTACCATTTTCAATTGTCAGGTATTGCTTGGCAAAAAAACCGTCGTCTGCGTGAAAAGCTACACTCCTGATATTTTCACCTTCGCATTTCAAATTAGCGTTCACATAAAACATGTTTCCGTCATTATAGAAACTCCAGTAATATGTTTCCCCCAGTAAGTCCACTTCGCGCAATTCGATTGAGCCGTCATCCATCTGTTCCATAGCATAGGCTTTTAGGGAAAAGATATTGCTGCTTTCGCTTTGCGGTAACAAAAACATGCCGCTAAGCATCAGGCAGATCACAGCGGCAGCTGCCGCAATAACGGGCAATTTTTTTGATCGCGGTTTTCTGTATTCTCTTTCCTCTTTGTGTTCCAAATCCCGGAGTGCATTGTCTACCTTAACAAAGATAGATTCCGGAATATCAACTTTTTTCGCATTTTTTAATGCACTTTCAATATTGTTTCGCATTCTCCAATTCCTCCTTCTGTCTCGGCTGCGGAGCCTCCGATAGTTTTTCTTTCAAGACCGATTTTGCTTTTGCTAACCGCCATTTGACTGTGCCTTGAGGAATCATTAGCACGCTGGCAATCTCTTTTATCCGCATATCTTGAAAATAGTAGAGAGTTATTACCGTTCTGAGCTTGAGACTAAGGCTGGCTACCGCTGCGGCCAGTTCGTCATTGCCTAGATCATAAGCGTCCTCATATTGAGGCTCAAATGTAGTGTCGTTAAGGAAAATAACTTTGCTTCGCTTTTGATATGCTGTATTAGCTTGATTGACAAGTATGCGAATAATCCAGGTCTTGAAAAAATTACAGTCATTTAGTTTATGGATACTTTCGTATGCTCTCACCACAGTTTCACAAACAGCGTCATCGGCATCGTCCTTGTTTTTCAAGATAGACATGGCTATCCTATATAAGTCCGGAACGCATAAGCGGATGACTTCATCAAATGCGGGCTTATCGCCCCTTTTGGCAAGCTCTACGAGTTCTATCAACTGCTCCCTCACCTCCGTTCTCCTTATTAGACTATTTGAAACATAATAAGGTTGGCGTTTTTATGACTGTGTAAGTTGTATATTTGTTCCAGCCGATCTTATCAGCCGCAAGAATCTGAGTGTAAATAACCAATATTTGGCAAAAAGTGCTCTACGTCAAAATGACGTAGAGCACTTTTTGGCTGCAATTTCAAAAAAAGGGTTTTGTCAGCCGATCCAGCTATGTTGATTAAAGGGTTATTCTTTTTTCCTGTCAATTTTCGCATCAAGGACTAAATATTTTTCCGGAACAGACTCCGTTATAACACCGGAATAGCCTTTGCCAAAGATCCAGGTGTCTATTGTCAGGAGGTAGTAATTATCTAATTCTGTGCCGTCGGGATAGGAAAAGATATTTGTCATCCATTCACAACCCGGCGTAACAGCCTGATAAGCTGCTATGATATCATTTTGAAGATTGTCGGAACTGTTTCCTTCAACTATATCCTTGGCGAGCTCAAAAAGAACTGTGCTGGATGCGAAAGTATAGGAATACGGCCAGCAGCCGACCCTGCCGCTTGCCCCTTTGGCTACGATATCATCTTCAATTTTTTTGACAATAGCCGGCCAGTCACCTTCCTCGGCGGTAAGATCAAGCCCCAGGGCACTGGGGAAGCCGCAAATTGGTGACAGATCATCGGTGTTGACAAACAGAGCGCCTAATTCAACCACGCGCGCTATGATCGGCTCATGCAGAGCGGTATTTGTGGTGAAAAACACGGCGTTTTTACCATACTTCTCAATCAGGCGGGGCATATCATCACGGACCTTCTGCTGGGCGCCGGCTGCGCCAAGGTCACCTGTTGTCGGGTCGGGAACTGTCTCAAAAACAAACTCTATGCCCAGATCCTTGCAGGCTTCTTCATAAATGACTCTTCTTCTGGCTAAATTATAAGAACCCATATGGCGCGGGAAGGACATATGGACAAAAGTCGTAGCGCCCATCTGTTTTGCTCTGACTATATCATAATAGCCTCTTAGAATGTTATCCGAGTCCACTATGACTGTAGCCATTTTGGACATGATCTCCGGGTCGTCCTGCGGCATATTGGTCAAAAGGATTATGTCATCTCTTTTTTCCTTGATTTTTTGGAATCCGGCTGCGGTCCCCTGGATACCCTGGTTGACGAGAACGGCTTTCATCAGCGGGTCATCCGCCAAGCCGCTGATCAGGGAAATAACCAATTCCTGTTCGTCTGAGAAGTTAGCGGGCAACACGACCCACTTGACCATGCCGCCGTCTTCTGCCTTGCCATATTTGGCAATCATCGCCTCGGCGCCTCTATACTCATCCTCTGACTGATCAAGACCCAGGGTGCAGATACCGATATGAAACTCTGCGGATGGCGGCCTTACCGGATCGGGTATTACCGGATCCGGGGTAACCGAATCGGGTGTGACCGAATCGGACGTATTGTCATCACATGCGGCCAACCCAATGACCAGAGCAACTGTCAGTAAAACTATTAATAGTTTTTTCATGGTAATTCTCCTCTCAAAATAAATTTACTGGTTTTTGGGGCTATACAGAGGATATGGCTCAAAATCACCCAATAAAATCACCTCCTATCATTGATAACTGTAACAAAAGTTTTCATTCCTAATTTTAATAAAAAAAGAATGTTTCCGCTATGGCGAAAACACCCCAACTTGTCAAAATTATAGGGGTGAAAATACCCCGATCTTAAGAAAGCACTAAAAAAGGCATAGGGGTGTTTTCACCCCTATGCTTTTTACACTGGCAAAATCAGCTTTTAAATACGGTAATCAATGCTGATCGTGATTTTGTGCTGGTTTTTGCCATCATGGAACCGATATATTTTTGAACCGTCTTTTCCGTAATGAACATTGTCTGCGCGATTTCAGATGTGGATTTGCCCGACAGAAGCAGTTTGAGTGTTTCGGATTCCCGTTCTGTGATCCCACAGGCGGCTATCATCTCGTCTAATGTTTGTGATCTATCAGGCAAAACAGGTGCGATACGCTGCACAGATAGCTTGCCCTGGAAAAAAAACAGCATAAATAAGCTGCCAAGCAGGGCGATATAGATAATTGTGAAAATTGTGTTGGCGTTAGCCGAATAGAAATAGCCTCCTATAACAGACATTATTCCGTTCGGAATATATTTCACCACTCTGCCCATAACAGCCCACAGGGCTGGGTTTTCTGAAGATGTGGCCGACAGCGTAAGCGCGGCCAGCGAATATATGTTACCGAAAGCGGCGCATAGATATATAGCTCCCAATGCGGCTCTAAAGCCCCCCGAGCTTGTGAAGATAAACACTACGATAACTTGAGCTATCATAAACAACATGGTAACGGGAGCATATATACGCCCATCCTTGTAATCAAAGAGAAAGCCTGCGATAACAAGGCTAACAGCGTACAATAACCGGGGAAAATCTGAAACATTCAATACTTGTTCCGCGTGAAGCCCTGTAACAACTCCGTCAATCATTCCTCCCATAGCCCATATTATGGTTATGATGAAAAATATGCCCCATAAGTATTTCCCCATATTCTTTTGTTGAAGAGAGGCAGAGGCTTTATTCTTTATTGCTTGAAATGGCAAGTGCCCGAAAAAAAGCAGAAGCAATACGGAGCATATGCTTAGGGCAATTTCAATAACAATAGCCTCGATCCAAAATCCGGCAGCACCAAATGCCGTAATAAGTTTTGCAAAACCGAACTGGGTACTAAATGCCACCGCACTGGAAATGCCAAACATTCGGCCAAAATATGCTTTATTCGCCGGTCCTGCGGCAATCGTGTAAAAAACAAAGCCGCCAATATATCCGGCAGTCAGCGTAACAAACACAGCTGCAAGAGAAAAAATACTGGGGGAGGATACGGTCAGAACTACAACAAAGGCAGCCAGGTTTAGTACCCATGCAGCAATTAGCAAAAATTTCTGGGTCGTGCTCCCTGCAAATAGGCGGCGCAGGAGCGGAAATAAGAGAAACCCTCCCGCCACTGCGACAGAAATCGCCCCGTATAGGATCACAACATTTTCAACACCCACTGCGGCAACTGCTAAATCGTTTATCAATAACTCTACAAAAGCGTAATAAAACATATGCAAGCCGAAAAGTATGGCCGGTTTGAATAAACTTTTCATTTGGTACTGCCCTCTTTGTTGCCGCTGATTTTGATCGCTATATTGGATAAATCATCCTGCCGCGTGATAAAATCAAGCAGGATCATGCGGACGATATCATCCCTATATTGAAGCCGGACGCCGATCAGATACGGTGTAAAGGATAGGCCCCGCTTGCTATGTTTTCGTTCTTGGGTATATTACAGAAAAATTCTGATCGCCGCCATAGACGGCGACGATCAGGGCTGTTATACCGTAGACTAACCGTCAGAGTAGGCTTAAATAGTATAACAGATAGTTCTGAAATTGTAAAGTTTTTTCCGATTGGTAAATAAATTAGTGATGGATTATTGTTTTACCGGTAGTATTTTTGATTATCGGTATATTTATATCTTTTATACTCTCCGGTTCTGATATTTCCGGTTCAACAACCGGCAGGGTCTCAATCTCGCCGGGAGGTTCCGTCTCCTCCTGCACAGGGGGTGCCGTGGTGCCGGAGCAAGCTGCAAACAATAATATGATCAGCAAAGATAGGATAAAAAGTATGGCTATATTTCGGGTGCGTTTTTTCATTGTTTATTCCTGCCTCTTTTCATGTTACTCTGCTGGGGTAATGACAGCTTTGCCATCTTCGACAGTAATCTTGACCCGGCTGCCCCTGTTGATGCCTTCCGTAAAGCTCTGAGGGAGCTGGAGCCGCCCGGATCGGTCGAGTACGCCATATTCTTCATGGGAGATCTCCTGAAAAGGGATGTCGAGCAGATCGTAATGGCGGCGGATAAACTCGCTGCCGACACGGCCGTCGCACATGCTGGTAACACGGTCAACAAATGATGAGACGAAGCGGTCGTGGGTGACGATTACGATGGTCGTGCCCAGTTCAACACTGATCCTCTTGAACAGCTTAAGCAAATCAGCCGTGGTTTTGCTGTCGACTGCTCCTGTAGGCTCATCGGCCAACAAGAGCGGCGGCTTGTTGGCCAAAGCAATAGCGATAGCGGCGCGCTGCTGCTCTCCGCCGGAGAGCTCGAAGAGTTTCCGCTTTTCTTTACTGCCAAGACCGACATAGTCAAGCAACGACCGGGCATAATCACGGTCAATACTTCCGAGTAAGCGCATGGGCAGCATCACATTGTCCAGGGTTGAGAGATAAGGGATAAGGTTCCGGGCTGTATTTTGCCACATAAAACCTACTGTGACGGTCTTGAACCGCTTGAGATCCGCCTGGCTTAGCTTCTCGATCTCCAGGCCGTCCACCAAAACCTTGCCGGCCGAGGGTGTATCGAGGCCGCCCAGGAGATTGAGCAGGGTACTCTTGCCGGAGCCGGAATTGCCGATGATTGCCATCATCTCGCCCCGTTCCACCGTCAGGGCGAGGCCTTGGAGGGCGACGACTTCGACGTCTTTGGTTTTATAGATCTTAAAGACGTTATCGCAGACTATCATGTCACCCGTTTTTTCAAAGCTCATCGGACAATTCACCGTCCTTTAGCGTATATACCGTTTGCGCCACCTCAACAATTTCCGGATCATGGGAAGACATGACGAAGGTGATGCCCTCCTCTTTTGCCAAGGTGAGAAATAATTTGATGATTTGCAGCCCCATTTTAGTGTCGAGCTGAGCCGTCGGCTCATCAGCCAGGACCAGAGCCGGCTTATGAGCAATGGCCCTGGCGATAGCTACCCGCTGCTGTTCGCCGCCGGAAAGCTCTTGCGGGTTATGCTTGATGCGGTTCACGAGGCCTACCATCTCGAAGCACTCCCCGATTCGCTTGGCGCCTGCTTTGGGGCTGATCCCGGCAATGCGCATGGCAAATTCTACGTTCTCAAAAGCTGTCATGTCCCCAAAAAGCGCTAAAGATTGAAAGACAAAGCCAATCGAAGAGCGCCGGAGTTTTTCCCGCCCCGATTCCGGCATCAAGGTGATCTCTTCACCGCAAACCCAAATTTTCCCGCTGTCAGGGCGGTCGAGCGCCCCGATAAGATTGATCAGCGTTGTCTTGCCCGAGCCGGATTTACCGGAGAGAACCGTAAGGCAGCCGCTCCCAACAGTAATAGAGACCCCGCCAATAGCCCTCACAGGCTTGCTGGCATTAGGAAATGTTTTGACAACATTTTCAGTACGAATAATTTCAGACATAAACCCTCTCTAGTAGCTTACTACCACGTAGCGTAAAAAACAAGTTGTTTGCTTCAATAAGTTTTCGCGGAGCGAAAAGTCACCAACATTCTGACTTCTGAATTCTGACTTCTGAATTCTTGCGGTCGCAGACCGCATTATTCTTCGCCAAGTTTTAATGTATCGCTTATTTTTATGCGCGAGGCCAGGTACCAGAGCATGGCGATGGTGAGTAGGATGATGCCCGTTATAATAGCGCCTACCCGTAATGCGTCCGCCGACAGCCTGAAAACGCGGAAAGCCAGCGGCGATTTCGATCCGCCCATTTCAAACATAGGGACAAATAAGGTAGAGCCGATCCTCCCCAAAACAAAGCCGGCAAGCAACGGCAACAGGGAAAGCAAGGCCTGCTCCCACAGGAGCATGGCGATCACGCTGTTTTGGGACATACCCGCCGAACGCATGATACTGATTTGGAGCCGGCGGCTTTGCAAGTCAAAGCTCCAGAACAGCAGTAAACCCACGGCGGTGAGAGCAAGTATCATGATAAAGTTCAGGGTCAGAAAACTGTTCATGCTCAGGATCAGGGGATCGCCCAGGACAGACGCCAGCTTGACCCGGGCGTCATTCATTGCAAACTTGGGAAGGCTGTAGTCGGTGCGGAGGAACATGGAGGCCCCCCGTACATATGGGTCGATAGTACTTTCAAACACTTTTGGGGGAGATTCCCTGTGATCCAAAAGGTATTGCAAGATATCCGCCGAGGATGCCCCATCTTCCTTCCTGATCCAGACCTCATAGGGCTCTATGGGGTACTCCGACTCGACAAGCTCGTAGTTCATTACAATAAGGGACCTCAAAGTCCCGTCCAAAGCCACCGGATCGAAAGTCGGGAAGTATTCTATTGCATCATAGACATAACAGATCAAGTTTTCAGGATTATTTTCCCAACGAACCCTGATCTCGTCGCCGTTGGAGACACCGAGCTGCTCCATTAAGTTCCGGGTGAGCAACACGGTATGGTAATTCGCCGACATAGCATTCATCAGATGATTCAGGTGATAGGCGTACATATCATCGCGCTGCCAGGAGATTTGGGCGAACTCATCGGGGTAGATCGCTATCACGTCCAGATCTCTCGCATTAATTCCCTTTAAAGTCGTGATCATTGTACGGTCATTGCGATAGACCTTGGTCGCCAGCGCTACGCCGGGGGGCTCGTTGAAGATTTCAAAGGGCATCTCGGTAAAAAACACGTCTTTGACATGGGGTACGATATATTTACCATTCCTATATACAGGATTGGGGTCGATGAAGGGCCAGCGCTCTTTAATAACGAGATCGGCACCGATGCCGTACATAGCGCGGTCTAAGGTGTTCTGGTTTATGGTTCGCGCAGCGGTAGAGGTATAGAGGCTGATAGAGGCTGTCATGATTATGAAGAGGATGATATAGCGGCTGCGCGGGCGCGAGCGGGAGGCGCTCAATGAGGCATAAATAGCCGGAGGCCAGAGGGAGCGCCCCAGATGAAACAGCAACCTCATCAGATAGGGATAACACCTGGCAATCAACATTGCGCAGCCCATAAGGAAACACGAGGAAATCAGAAATACCAGCGGATCGATCGTGATTTCCGAGATCCCGGCACTGGTAACGGTTAGGATATCCGAGAGGTTTTGGTAGGAAAAATAACCGTAAATCGATATCCCAAGCAAAAACAAATCAAGATAATACTTCTCAAAGAACGGTTTGCTTCCACGCACAGCTTTGAGGCGCCGCTGGGTCACAATGGAGGCGGATTTTGAAAAGAGGATAGGCAGGAGCGTGGATAGAGAAAAGAGTGCTGCCCCGGCTGTCGCATAGCCAAACACCTTCGCTGTAGCCGTAACTTGAAGCGGCGCCCGCCCCACAAATTCCAAAAAGCCGGATGAAGCGCCCAGAGCCGAGCAGAGCAGCAGACTGAGGGGGATTCCGGCCGCTATGGCAACCAGTGAAATCAGCAGGGTCTGGATCGCATAAATGGCTAAGACGCTGCCTTTACCGGCACCCCGGCTGTAGAGTAGGGATATCTCGACTTTGTCCTGCTCAAGGATCAGATCCGAGATCATGATGATGAAAAACATCAGCAGGGCAAAAATGGGTATCAGCAACACCAAGAGGTAAAATCCAAGTTCAAGATCGCGCTTAAATGCGTCCTCTAAAATTTCCATGTTGGTTAATGTGCCTGAATTCTCTGTCTGAGCCAGGTCAAGGATGGCCTTAAGATTTTCCGGCCCGACTGCGGTATGGTCAAATGTGGTTGTCAAGTGTACCGAGAAGCGGGAGACCTCTCCGGTAAAAAAAGTACTTATGAATGATTCATAAGTAGTATAGGGATTTATCTCGGACAAGGGCGTGACCCAGAAAGGGTCGGCGGGGTCGGCCATCCGGATTATGCCTACCACGTGGAGCCGGACCTCCTCAGAGGGGAGATCCTGCGCCGGAGTGAATCTTTGCAAATACACCGAGCCGAGCATGAAGGGCATTTTTTCGGCTGCGCTTTCGCTGACGACGACCTCGATTATCCCATCAGCGCCGGGTTCATTGGGCAAGCGGCCTGCCATAAGCTCGACATGATCAAAAAGACCTTCGCCGTACATGATGCCGCCACGCTCCAGAAAGATAGAGCTCTCATTACCTGGCGAGATATGAAGAAAAGCGGCAGAATGATGGTTAAGTGTGAATTGCTTGGCAATGACAGGTATTCCGAATCTTGGGATCAATGCCTTGTAGATCCCAGTTTCGAAAACATCGATGCCGCCGCCCTCATTTTCGGTGATCTCTCTGTCACTAACAGTGATTTCGTGGACAAGCGGCGGCAGGGTCGTCTCATATTGCAACTGGGACAGCTCCCGCTGGAGCATCCGCTTTTTGACGGCGTTTTCAAAAGCCGGCATAGTGGCAAAAAGAGATACAGAAAACAAACATGCTATCAGCATGCATAAAAATGGCGCCTTGTTTTTTAGCATTTTCTCGAAAGCTATCGCCAGCATAGTATTTCTCCATAAGTTATCTGACTGCAATTTCCTCGCCGGGTTCCAGGCCGCTTATGACCTCAACCTCGGTTGAGCCCATCAAGCCCAGTTCCACAGGTCGCTCTCTGGTGACACCGTTCTCGACAACGCGGACATATCTGTAGTTAACGCCGGTCGTGTATACTGCATTGATCGGGATGACCACGACATCATAGCGAACATCATTCGGCACACTCACAGTGATCCCGGAAGTACCGAGCCCGACCTGACTGGGCCAATTTGGTGCATCTATCACGATCGTGTTATCATTGCTCAATGAGGCGTCACTCCTTAAGTCCGGCGAGGCTGAGATCACCATGCCCTCGAATTCAAGATCACGCCACTCGTTATCAACAAATGTCTGAGCCTTTAACTGTACCTCTATGCCCGCCTGAAAAGGGTGGCCCGACCTGACATCAGCATTGCTCAAATCTACGGTGATATAGAATGACGAATCTTCCGCAACGGTGAATAAAAGCTGATCCGAACGGTAGCTGTCCCCGGTATAAAGATCACAATAATAAGTTATAACCCCATCTGTCGGCGCCCGCAATACCAAGCTCTCGATTTGATCCTTGATTTCCTGGAGGTTTTCCTGGGCAGCCGTTAAGTTTAGCTTCTCCTTGCGAACGGCATCATCCCCGGCACTTAATCTCGCTGCACTGAGATCCTGTTCGAGCTGCCAGAGGGTGTTTTTGTAATCGATCTCGGCTTGTCTGTGTTCGACTGCGGAGAGATATCCATGCTCATATCCGAATTGGGCGGCGGCGTAGGCGTCCTCGGCATCTTGGCGGCTGCTTTCAGATCGCATCTCCAGTTCTGTATAATACTTGTTTGCGATCTCCCTGGCTTGCAAGACAGCGTCGTAGTCGATGCGCGCCAATTCCAGAGTTCGCTGCAATAGCGCCGCCTGGGCTTCAAGCTCCTTGTTGCTGAACACCGCCAGGATATCTCCTTTCTCAACCCGGAGATCCTGGCCGATGATTTCTCTGATCCGTCTCTTAATGTCCGGATTGCGGATTTGCTGGCCTATGTTATGCTCAAGCAGGACGGCACTTGGGATATCAAGATAGATATTGTGCCGTTTGACAGGCGTAACAGCTCCGATGAAGTTCTCGTAGGCGCCGACATCGCCTCTTTTGACGGTTATAGTTTTAATAGCGATCTTCTCGCGGGGGATAACCGGTGGCGGAAGGGATTCCTCCTCAGGGAGCAGCGTGCATGACGCCAGCAACGCCACAATCAGTACCAGATAGACAACCCGGATCCATTTCAACACCATGTTCACCACATCTTCCTATTTTATATAGAATGAATAATTAGCGCTGCCTTGCGGCCAAATCGCGGAAACTTCATATACGTAACCTTTATCGTCAGCTAAGAAAATTACATTATTATACACTTTTACTTGTTCAAAAACTTGCCCGGATGCTTCACTGTTGCCAATATATGCATCAGAGAAGCGCCTGATGGAATATGATTTTGGAGGTATAGTAAATTTCAGGATGATTGTGTCCATACCACTTGAATTGGTAATTGTATCCATGTACTCGACGGAATCCAAAGGATGCGGAGAATCAGCCTCTATCGCTGCTTCCGTTATCCCATCCGTTTTCAGGTATCTCCACGAATAGGCATCCGGTAATGTGTTTAAGCAACATTCGTTCTTATGTGATGAATATTCATTCTTCTTTCTTGTATGTATCGAATAATAAAGCTCTAAATCCGGCACATGATCACTTGAGTATAAAAGTAATTCGGATTCAGGTACATTCTCATAAATATCAAGGCAAGCGGCAGTCATAATCGCCCCTTTCAGCCCATTATCAGATATGGGAAGCAGATATGGGAGGGCGGCAGAACCGAGGGCGATGATCTCATCATATTCAGCTTTATGTGCATTTATATATTCAAGGCTATTTGAAACATATAACGGACTTGACATAATTATTTCCAGATTTTGTTCGATTATTTTACCTGCATTATCCGGGGAAATTATTGGCGGAGTACTATTTACTCTGTTTACAGTAAAACCCAGGCTAAATATTGTCACAAATATTATCATTGCAACTATACCGGCCCGCGACGGCTTCTTGAAATTCAACACATTTTTTACCCGGCTTTTTATAGAACTTTCCCCAAAGGCAAGCGAAGCTAATAAACCGCCCCTTTTTAGGGACAGATTGAGCAGTGAAGATGAGTACACGCTGCGGATATCTGCGTCCGCTTTTCTTAATACTGCCTCGTCGCAGGACATTTCTATATCTTTTGCCATCAGGAAATACGCCGCCCACATCAGCGGATTAAACCAATGCAGGGCAAACATGATAAAGGCAAACGGCTTAATAAGGTAGTCGTACCGTCTGATATGCGTCTCTTCATGATGCA
>Ga0082212_10002094_pt1 | contig 29346 bp, 35 predicted proteins | sample TergutNt197P3_FD_71548 | JGI IMG/M metagenome (GOLD analysis project Ga0082212, IMG submission 71548) | Neocapritermes taracua P3 segment gut microbial communities from Petit-Saut dam, French Guiana - Nt197 P3 | ecosystem: Host-associated > Arthropoda: Insects > Digestive system > Gut ...
ACTTGGCCGCGAAAAAAACGGCTGCGGTCAGTGCCCTTTTCCCGCATTATTTCCGCGGCTTCCAGTTGGCCGGGGTCACGCAGCAAAAGGGCCCCCCCCTCGCCCATGCTGAAATTCTTGGTCTCGTGAAAGCTGTAGCAACCGAAATCCCCCAGGCTGCCCAGGGGCCGGCCGCGCCAGGAGGCGGTCACGGCCTGGGCCGCGTCTTCCACCACCTTAAGGCCGCGCCGCCCGGCCAGGCCCAGAATAGTCTCCATTTCACAGGCCACCCCGGCGTAGTGCATGGGAACCAGGACCCGGGTCTTCTCGGTCACCGCCTCTTCCAAAAGGCGCTCGTCGAGGTTCATGGTCTCCGGCCTTATATCCACGAAAACCACCCGGGCCCCCAGGGCCACGAAGGCGTTGGCCGTGGAGGGGAAGGTGAAGGCGGACATGATGACTTCATCCCCCGGGGCCAGGCCGCAGAGCCGGGCGGCCATATCCAGGGCGTGGGAACCGGAAGTGGTGAGAAGAACCCGAGCCGGGGGGGCGGTCTCTTCCAGCCAGGCCGCGCATTTCCGGGTGAAGGGGCCGTCACCGCTGACCTGGCCGGCCAGGGCCTCGGCCACCAGGGCAACGGAATCGGCCATGACCGGGGCCTTGTTGAAGGGGAACAAAGGGGCCACCTGTCCGGGGCGCGCCGAAGGCCCCTGGCCTGTTAAAAACCCCGGCGCGGTTTCCCGGCGCCGGGGTTTAAGGCTCTAACCGCCTTATTCAGGCCGAAAGACCCACGTTATTACGGAGTAATTTTAGCCGCAAGGTCAGTGCCGACCCCGGTGGGGAGGCTGAAAGTCCGCGTTTGGGCTACTGTAGCTGCGCGGGCAGCGCCGTCATAAGAATAGGAAGCAAAGGCGGCCGGGGGCGCGGAACCGGTATAATTAGTGTCATAAACTATAACGCCGGAACCAACAGTGTTGTCATACACAAAAATCGGAGAACCAATGGTGATGTGGCCGGCAAAGGCTTTGAAGGCGGTTCCTTCGTCGTCAATTGTGATTACGAAAGCCACATTGGGGTCGGGCCGAAAGCCGAAAGTGGCCAGCATTTCAACAGCATCGGTGTCACTGGCGACAGCTGATCCGGCCCAACCGGGAGGAGTACCATCAGTGTAAACAAAGCTTTCCATTATTTCCGGGGCGGTGTCCAGGGCCACTTCGGCCAGGGCGATCTGCTGCAGAAGAGCCTGGCTGGCCGCGTTGCGGGAACGTTCAATGTAGCGCTGATACATGGGGACGGCGATCATGGCCAGGATGGCGATAATGGCCACCACGATCATGAGTTCGATGAGGGTGAAACCTTTTTTCATGTTTCTTCTCCTTTTTTTAAGGCCTTTGGCCTTTAACCTCGGGGCTCCAAGGGAGCCGCCTGTGCTTTGGAAAACTCGAAAAGGGAGCGCTTGATTTCTGGAAAGCGCGTTCTGAACATCGTTGCGGGACTAGAGAGCAAGCCCCATGCCAAAGCCCGGAAACAGGCTCGCTCCGACCCGACTTTTTTTAAAGCCTGAATTTTACATAATTTTTAAGGCCGGCCGCCGGAGCCGGGGCAGCGGGGGAGCAGTTTCAGCCCGCCCAAAAAATATAAAAGGCATTTTCGGGGCAACCAAAACTTCTTGAAATTTTACTTTAGGGTAGTTTCAGGGCGCACTTGGGGTCCAGGCCTGATCTCTCCTTGTCCTCCAGCCGGTTTTCAGATAAAATAAACCGGAGAGATGAAGTATTATTAATTTCAAGGTATGAATATGGCTGGAACCAGATCGTTTTTAACACCTCGAATCGGCGGCGTCATAATTAAACAACTGGCCGACTGGTGCCGAACTATCAGCGCTGGAGCCATAATTTTAGGAGTCTTGAATCCGGCCATCCTGGGGAACCTTGAGCTTTCCAGGAAGGCTCTTTGGGGTGTGGGTTTTCCCGCGTTGGCCTTGTGTCTGGTTTGTTCGGTGATTGCGGCCAACATTGAATCTGTTAAGAAAGGAGGCTGACGCGGGTGGATAATATAACGATGGTTCAAATTATTGTTTTTGGAGTTGGGGCAATAGGAATCGTGTATGGTCTCCTGGTCTTGAAATATGCCAAATCATCAGGTCAAGAGGAAGCACCAGAAAATAGACCCTGATTACTGCCTCAAGATCAACTTAAAGTAAAACTTTAAGAAGTTTTTGTTGCCCCAAAACTCACTTTTATATTTTTCGGGCAGGCCAAGAACCGGGTTCGTGCCACCCTGATTCCTTTGGCTTCAAAAAATCTTGTAAAATCACACTCTTAAAAAAGGCCAGCCGGGCCGGTCCGGCCCCGGTTTTGGCACGCGGCTTGCTCTATATAAAAGTATTCCAAAGCAAACGGGCTCCCTTGGAGCCCCGAGGTCAGAGGCCCTCGGGCCCTCACCCTTAAAAAAGGAGAAAGAGAAACATGAAAAAAGGTTTCACCCTCATTGAACTCATGATCGTGGTGGCCATCATCGCCATCCTGGCCATGATCGCCGTGCCCATGTACCAGCGCTACATTGAGCGCTCCCGCAACGCGGCCGCCCAGGCCCTCCTGCAGCAGATCTCCCTGGCCGAAGTGGCCTTGGACACCGCCCCGGAAACTATGGAAAGCTATGTTTACACCGTAGCTCCTTTTTCCGCAGCTCCCGCCGCTGTGACTGCGGTCAACAGTGACATTACCGCTATTGAAATGCTGGCCACTTTCGGCTTCCGGCCCGACCCCAACGTGGCTTTCAGAATAGAAGAGGACTCTGAAGGCGCCTTCAGAGCCTTTGCCGGCCACATCACCATTGGTTCCCCGGTTTTTGTTTATGACAACACCGTTGGTTCCGGCGTTCTGGTTTATGACAGCGGCTATAATGGTGGCCCGCCCAGCGATGCCGTCGCGCTCTCTTATAGGTTCGACGGCACTGCGGCCGTTGGCTCCAGAGCTTCAGTAGCCGCTACCCGGGCGATCACCGACCCCACCGGGGCCGGCACTGACCTCGCGGGTAAAATTGCTCAGTAATAACCTGAATCTTTCGGCCTGAAACCCAGGCGGATAGAGCCTCAAAAACCCCGGCGCCGGGCAACCGCGCCGGGGTTTTAAACGGTGCGGGCCGTGACCAATTTTTACCTGAAACATACCACTGTTGAAAAATGGCTCCCCCGCCTGGCCTTAGGCCTGATAATGGCCTGGCCGCTCTTGTTGGTCGATAAGGGCTTCGACCTCATCGACACGGGCTATTACCTGGCCTTTTTTCGTGACTCCTTAAGGCTCCCGGACCACAACACTCTCTCCCAGGTGCTGACCAACTGGCTGGGGGCCCTCATTTACGCCGCCTTGCCCGATTCGGGCCAAATGCTGGCCCTGCGCCTTATTTGCGTGGGTTTTTATGCCCTTATCACCTGGTTCAGCTTTCTGGTTTTGCGGGAACACTTTCCCCTCTGGCTCAACCTTTTGGCCCTGGCCCTGGCCTCGGTCCAGGCCACGGCCCTGATCTACACCGTCTCCTACAATACCTTCAGCTATCTCTTTTTGTCCGCGGCCATATTGCTTTTGTATAGGGGCCTGGCCCGGAACCGGCCGCTTTTCCTGTATCTGGCGGCGATAATTCTGGGCCTCAACCCCTTTGTGCGCCTGCCCAACCTCTTGCAGTGGGGCCTGGCGGCCGTGCCTTTCTGGTATTACTGGTTCTGCCTGGGCCAAAGGGGCCGGGCCGTGAGTCTGACCTTTAGGTTCTGCCTGGTCCTTCTGGTCACCTGGCTGGCTTTCCTGGGCCTCCTTGGGCTGACTTTGGGGCCGCAGTGGCTGAACCGTGAGATAGGCGCCCTGGCCGACATCATCCACGGCAATGTGGGGCGACATTCGGCCTTCAAATTCTGGGATACTTACGATCTGATCGTCCGCGACAGCCTGAAACTTTTGGCCTGGCTGGCTACCAGGCTCCTGCCCCTGTCTTTGGCCCTGGTGGCGGCCTTGGGCCTGTTCGGCCGCCGGAGGGGGGCGGCTTTGGCCCTGGCCGCCCTGGGCCTGGCTGTGGGCCTGGTCTCCGGCCTGGCTGACTTGAGTTGGCTGCCGGATGGCGGCTTTCCGGGCCAGGCTTTGGGAGGCTGGCTGTTCGTGCCGGGTCTCAGGTATCAGCCGGTCGAGTACTTCCTCCTGAGGCTGTTTTGCAACTTCCTCAGTTGGGGCGGGCCGGCCGTCGGCCTTCTGGGCCTTCTTTGGTATCACCAGCGGCGGCCCCTTCTGAGCGTTTTTTCCGGCCTCATCATGGTCATTTTCCTGGCCATGCCCTTCGGCACGGATTACTATATCAGGCATTATCTCTATTATACCCATTTGTCCGTGGCCGGGGTTCTGGGCCTGGTCTGGCGGCTGGGCCGGGACGGCGCGGCCTGGCTGGAAGAGAAATGGCCGCGATTTAAATTCCAGGAAGCCGGAGGGGCGGCCCTCTTGGGAGTCAACGCCGTGTTTTGGTTCATCCTGGCCTTGGCTATCAACGCCTTTAATAGCGAGACCTATTTCGCCCACCACGGCGACCTTGAATACCAAGTAGCCGCCTCGCCCGTGGCCGGGGTGCCGGTGCTGGCCGGCATGAAGACCAACCCGGGCCGGGCCCTGGGGCTGGCCGACCTAAGGCGGCGGACAGAGCCTTATAGGGGAAAACCCCTGGTGGTGCTGGGGCAATGCCCCCTCTGCGTTCTGGTGAGCGAAACGGAATCGCTTTTCCCCTACCCCTGGGCCGACCTTTTAGGCCAGCCCAGGGAGGAATTCAAAAACGGCCTGGATCAGGCCGCCCGGACTGGGCCCTTGCCCCTGGTGCTGTTGGTGGACCCGGGTTTCGAACCTTGGATGAGCAGGTGGAAAAACACGGCCAAGGAAGTGATCCTAAAACAATTCCTCCAGGAACAAAAATACACCCTGGGCGCCGCAACCCCGGCTTATAGCCTCTATCTGCCCCCCGGGCTGGGGCCGGAGGGACCGCCGGTGGTCTTTTTCAAACCCAGGCCGGCCGGAAGCGAGGCCCCCAAGCGATTCCGCCGAAGATGACGCCATGCCCTTCAGTCTGACCCGCAACATTCCCTTCAACAAGCCCTATATGGCCGGCCGGGAACTGGAATACATGGTCCGGGCCCACGCCGAGGGCCGTCTGGCCGGCAACGGCCCCTTCACCCGGCGCGCCCAGGCCCTCCTTCAGGAGAACCTGGGCTCGGCCGCCGTGCTCCTGACCCATTCCGGCACGGCGGCCCTGGAAATGGCCGCCCTGCTCCTGGATATCCGGCCGGGGGACGAGATCATCATGCCGTCCTTCACCTTTGTTTCCACGGCCAACGCCTTTGTCCTGCGCGGGGGCGTGCCGGTTTTCGTGGATATCCATCCCGACACCCTCAATATTGACGAAAAACTCCTGGCCGCGGCCATAACCCCGAAAACCCGGGGCCTGGCCGTGGTCCATTACGCCGGGGTGGCCTGCGCCATGGATGAGATCCTGAGCCTGGCCGGGGACCGGGGCCTGGCCGTGGTCGAAGACGCGGCCCAGGGCTTCATGGCCGCCTATAAGGGCCGGCCCCTGGGGACCTTAGGCAGTTTGGGGGCCTTGAGCTTCCACGAGACCAAAAACATAATTTCCGGCGAGGGCGGGGCCCTGGCCGTAAACGACCCGTCCTTGACCCCCCGGGCGGAAATAATCTGGGAAAAGGGCACTGACCGCACCAGTTTCGAACGGGGCGAAATAGACAAATACACCTGGCAAGATTTGGGTTCCTCCTACCTGCCCAGCGAGATAACGGCCGCCTTTCTCCTGGCCCAGTTGGAGGCGGCCGAGGCCATTACGGCCGGCCGCCTGGAATATTGGCATTATTACCATGACCGCCTGGCCGAACTGGAAAGGCGGGGGTTTTTGCGGCGGCCGGTCATACCCCCGGACTGCCGCCCCAACGGGCACATTTATCATATCCTGGTCAATTCACCCGGGGAGAGGCGGGATCTTTTGGATTTTCTGAGGGGCCGGCGGATCCACGCCGTCTTTCACTATGTGCCCCTGCATTCCTCGCCGGCCGGCCGGCAATACGGCCGGGCCGCGGGCGAGCTTACAGTGACCGACGACCTCTGGGCCCGCCTGATCCGGCTGCCCTTATGGAACGGCCTGGATGTGGACATTCTGGACCGGGTCATCCGGGCCTTGGAGGAGTTTTGGGCCCGGCCGGCCGGGCCCAAGGTGAACCCATGAACCGGCCTTTTTTAAGCGTGGTCATCCCGGCCTTTTGTTCCGGGGCCACCCTGCCGGAACTTCTGGACCGCCTGGAGAGGACCCTGTCCGCCCTGGACGGCGGTTTTGAAGTGATTGCCGTGGATGACGGCAGCCCGGACGAGACCTGGGCCGTTTTGAAGGAGCTTAAGGCCGGCCGGGATTTTTTGCGCATAGTCCGCCTGACGAAAAACAGCGGCCAGCATAACGCCCTGTTGTGCGGCTTGGGCCTGACCCGCGGCCGCATAGTGGTCACCATGGACGACGATTTGCAGAACCCGCCCGAGGAAGTGCCCAAGCTGGTCCGGGCCATTGAAGCCGGCTATGACCTGGCCATCGGCGCCTATGAAACCAAACAGCATTCCCAGGGCCGCAATCTGGCCGGCCGCCTGGTGGATGCCGCGCTCCGGCGCATCTTTAAAATGCCGGCCGATTTTCAGTTGACCAGCTTCCGGGCCGCCGGCCGGGGCGTCATTGACAGCGTGGTGAAAATGGGGGCGGCCTTCCCCTATATCACGGCCATGCTCTTCGCCCATACCGACCGCTATATAAACGTGCCGGTCCTCCACCTGCCGCGCCGGGCGGGGCGGAGCAACTATACCTTGAAGCGCGGTTTCCGGCTGGTTTTCAACCTGCTGCTCCATTATTCCTCCTACCCGCTCTACCTGGTCATGGGCCTCTGCCTCATGGCTTTCAGCGCCTCGACCTTGCTCGCCGCCATGGTGTTCTGGCAGGCTTTTACCAGCGGCACCATGCTGGGCTGGGCCAGCCTCATGGTCAGCGTCTCCTTTTTCAGCGGCCTGACCCTCTTGGCCCTGGTCGTTCACAGCCTCTACCTGGCCCGCCTGACCAGTCAGACCAGCCGCAGCGGCGCGGCTTTCACCATCGGCGAGCTTCATGAATAAAAGCCTCTTGATTCTGGCCGCCTCCCTCTACCAAGTCCCGGTGATACTCAAGGCCAGGGGCTTGGGCTATCGGGTTTTGACCACTGACAACCGGCCGGACAACCCCGGCCACGCCCTGGCCCATGAAAGCCATACGGTGGACACCACGGACGCCTCCGGCATCCTGGCCCTGGCCCGGAAAGCCGGGGTGGCCGGTCTTATGTGCCCGGCCACGGACGTGGCCGTGATAAGCGCGGCCGAAGCCGCGGCGGCCTTGGGCCTGCCGGGGCCCCCGCCCGAAGCGGCCCAGATCCTGACCGGCAAAGACTCTTTCCGGAAATTTCTTCGGGCCGGCGGTTGGCCAGCGCCGGCCGGCCAAACCCTGGCCGGGCCGGTCTGGCCCGAGGGGCTGCCCCGGGGTTCCGGCCCCTGGATCATCAAACCCAACCGGTCCTCGGGCTCCAAGGGCGTGTTCATAATCAATGATGAAGCTGATTTCCGGTGCCGGGCTCCGGAAAGCCTGGCTCTGAGCCTGGACGGCCTGGCCGTGGTGGAACAGTTTATAGGCGGCAGCCAGCACACCGTGGAAGGGTTTTGGGAGAACGGCCGGCTCGGCCTGGTCATGGTCACTGACCGGCTGACGGCTCCGCCGCCTCATACCGCCACCTGGGGCCACCTGGTCCCCAGCCGGCTGGAAGAGGCCGGGCTGGCCAGGGTTCTGGACCTCATCGGCCAGGTGGCCGGCCGGCTGGGTCTCACGGACGGGCCTTTCGACTGCGACTTTGTCTGGGACGGCCGGGAAGCCTTTTTATTGGAAATGTCGCCCCGGCTGGGCGGCAATGCCCTGGCCCGGCTGGTCGAAGCGGTCTGGGGGGTGGATTTTACGGCCGCGGCCATTGCCCAGGCCACTGGCGAGCCGGTGGATCTGAGGCCGGCCCGGGAGGCGCCGAGGCCGGCGGCCGTGCTGCTGTTGGGCCTGGACCGGGCCGGGCGGGCCGTCTGGGACGAGGAGGAAGAAAAACGCCTGCGCAGGGAAAGCTGGGTTAGCCATCTGGCCCTGGACGTGCCATCGGGAACCTGGGCCGAAGCCTTCACCGACGGCCGCCGCCGCCTGGGCGAGGCCCTGATAACCGCTGAAGACCGGCCCGGCCTGGAGGCTCGCCTGGACGAATTCCAAGCCCGCCTGAAATTGACCGCCATTTGAAAAAGACCTTATGATTCCCAGAACCAAAGTCAATTACGGCCCGGGCGACCTTCTGTCGGCGGCTTTCGTCAGTGAGACTGAAAGCCGCCGCCGGGAAGCCCTGACAGCCGGGCTAGCCGGCCTGTTCGGCGTGGCTGCCGACCAGATCATCCTCACCGCCTCCGGCCGGGGCGCCCTGTATGTTATTTTTTCCTGTCTTCCCCAGCGCCGGGTAGTCCTGCCGGCCTACACCTGCAAAGCCGTGGTGGAAGCGGCCCTCCTGGCCGGGAAGGAACTGGATTTCGTGGAAGTGGAAGAGGACGGCTTCAACCTGGACCCGGGGGATCTGGCCGGGAAGCTAAACCCTGACAGCCTTCTTTTGGTCACCCACCAGTTCGGTCTGCCCTGCGCCGCCCCCGAACTCCTGGCCCGGGCCGAGGCCGCCGGGGCCTTGGTGATCGAAGACGCGGCCGCCTCCCTCGGCAGCCGCCTTAAAGGGCGGTTGACGGGAACCTTCGGAAGGGCCGCGGCTTTCAGCTTTGATTCAACTAAGCTTTTACACACGCCCCTTAAAGGCGGCTTCATTCTGGCCTCTGACCGGGGTCTGGGGGCCCGTTGCCGCCAATTTGCGGAAACCAGCCTAAAGCCCATGCCCGGGAGTCGGAAATGGCGCCTATTGGCTTTGGGCCTGGCTTTGACCCTCCTGGCCGACGGCCGGCTTTACCGCCTTTTTCACAAGCTCAAATTCGAGTGGCCCGGCCGCTATACAGATGAAAGTCTGTCTTCCCCGCCCCGCTTAAATCCCTTTTATACGGATCAACTGGCCGAGTGGCAGGCCGAAGTGCTGGCTCCTCAACTGGCTGCCCTGGAGGATCTCATGGCCAGGCGCCGGGATGTTTATGCGGAACTGCGGACCCGTTTGGCCGGGGCCGTTTCCTTCCAACTGCCGCCGCCGGATTTGGACCAAGAATGGGCGCCAATCAGATTCCCCTTGCGTATCAAGGGTGACAAATGGTCTTTCTACCGCCGGGGGGTCAGGCGAGGGCTGGACTTCGCCTTCAGCTTCACCTTCCTCGGCTGCCCGGAAAGCTATGCCCGGTCCTGGCGTCTGGCCGCCGCCGTGCTGGACCCTCCCTTTTATGACCGCCTCTCCCGGACGGAATTGGACCGAATGGTGGAAATTCTCCTGGCCCTGGACCGGGAAACGGCGCCTGAGCAAGGAGAACCATGAACTTCCGGAAAATGTTGGCCCAGCGCCGCGACCGACGCAACCTATACTGCACCGCCGCCTATTGGGACGCCAAGGCTGAAGCCAACGAGGGCCGGTCAATATCCATGTGGGCCAACCCCACCCTTAACCGCCACTATGAAAACGAGCAACTCCGGTTGATTGAAAGCTGGGATCCGCCGGGGCAGGGCCTGACCGTGCTGGATCTGGGTTGCGGGACCGGGCGCCTGGCCCGCTGGTTCACGGCCCGGGGAGCCCGGGTCACCGGCCTGGATTTTTCAGCCGCGGCCATTGAGGTGGCCCGGGGCCTGTCGGCCGGCCCCAACCCGGCTTATCAGGTGGGTTCCCTGTTTGACCTGGAGGCCGAAGGGCTATACGACCTTGTTTATTGCTGGGGTGTGCTGACCATGGCCTGCCGGGACGGGGCGGAACTGGACCGGGCTGTGGCCGTGATCCGCCGGGCCTTGAAAGACGGGGGGAGGGCCCTCTTTTTGGAACCGGTGCACAAGGGTTTCCTGGCCCGGGTCTTGTCCATGGACCGCCAGGAGTTCCTGGACCGCCTGGCTACCGGCGGCCTGACCGTCACCCGGGCCGCGCCTTTGCATTTCTGGCCGGTGCGGCTGTTTTTGGCCTATATCCCCTGGCCGGCCTGGCTGACCACCCCTGTCTATCACCTGGGCCGGTTTCTGATGAAATGGCCCGGCCTGAACCGCCTGGGCGATTATTGGGCCTTTTCGGCCCTCAAGGTGCCGTGGGCGGTTGATTGACAAAACCCTTTTGGTGCAGTTCCAGGCTCTTCCTGGCCACCATCAAACGCTTATTCATTTCCTCAGATGTGTACGCCGTATTGGCTGGCGTGGATTTTCCTTGATTTTTATACGCTTCTTCATAGATTGCATAAGCCTTTATCAGCGCTTCGCATATTTTTACCTCAAGTTCAAAGTTCTTTCCTTTCCTGGCCAGGATAGCTGCGCGCTCAAAATAGTATGACGAAGGCGCCCGGCCAATCGTCATCAAATTATTAAGCTCTTCTTCGCAGCATCGCAACATTACCGGCAGGTCATTCTTGTGTGTTTCGGCAAAAACGTATGAACGAAGCCCTTTTCCCTTCTCCGACAAAATATCAACCGGAAGCGTGCCGGTCTCCCTTGAAAATAACCCCCTAATGGCGGGTTCCAGTCTTTCGCGGATATATACGCAGATATTATCATCGGATAGAGGGATATTAGGCATTGTGAGAATCTCCTCGCTTTTTCATTGCCCCGCTGGTGTGCGCCGTTCATAAACAATTACATTATAACCGTCAGATATATGTAGAAACTCACCTATAAAAGAACCGACCAAAACATACTCACCGTGTCCGTGACCAACTTTAAGCAAATATTTCTCCTCATGCGGCCAGGTAGTCCACATTCTATCGGTCTCACCTATATCAACCAGTAAAGGGATAACGTAATGATCTAAATCCCCCCTCAACCCCTCCCAATCATCAATATCCAAATCTATTTTATGCATAATATAGACCCCGTCTCACTTTTTCCTCCTCCCTTCCCGCGCCTCTTGGCGCCGTGCTTCCGTTGCCCTGTCCAGGGCCCGGGCCAGTTGATCCGGACAGGAGGTCTCTTTGTTCCCGCAAGTCAGGCCAGCCAACAGCTCTATCAACTCTCTGGCCGGACGGCCTTCGGCCAACCGGGCTAACCCCTCAAGATTGCCCGGGCAACCGCCCTGAAAGCGCAGGCGGCGGATCACCCCGCCCTCCAGTTCAAAATGAATCTTTTTGGAGCACACGCCTTGGGGCGTGAATCTGTGCTTAGAACCAGCCATTGCGCCCAAATCTCACTTCCTCCGCCGCTCCCGCCTACTCGCTTTTAATTGTCTTCCGCAGGGCTTCAAGTTCTTCGGTAATAATCTCAATGTTGATACCGCAACCGCGACAGGTGACTGAGCTGCCCGCATAATTCAGGCTGAATACCACTTTCTGCCCACATCCTGGACAGGTGACTTCAACTTTGTGCCCGGAAGGGTCAACATGGATTTGCATAAATTACCTCCTTTTATGTGGCTTTGGCGCAGATAGGCTTGCTTGCAATATTGCGCATGATACCACGCATGGCCTGGGCTGCCAAGCCGAGGTTCCTCATGCGCGAGGGGCAGGCCCTCGGTCTTCTGAGTTGACGGTCAAACGCCCACAGAGAGCCCCGGCGCATGGCCGGGGCTCTCTGTGTCTTGGGGCGGCAAACTCGGCCAGGCTCTTTTTTGGTGGTTCCCCCGTGATTCCCAACCCTGAAAAAATTTCAAGGGGTCAGGCTCTTTTGCCTAACCCCTTGATTTAATTGGTGCGTTGCACAGGAATCGAACCTGTAACCTAATGATTAAGAGAAACAAGAAAAGCGTGTTACGGGGTTGTATTGAGTTTGACCTATTGACTAATTTCAATATGTTATTTATACTGAATATGACTGAAATAGACTGTATTTGATTTCTGGTGGGAACCTGGTGGGAACCAGAAAACAAATGATTTTCCAATGATTCACTGGAATTAGGTCTGAGGAACGTGCCATGAAGTTCACCAAAAAGTCCTTGGAAGCTATATCGGTGACTGGCCGGCGGCAGCTTTTCTTTGATGACGAGCTGCCGGGCCTGGCCATCCGGGTCAGCCCGGGCGGTGGCATTTCTTTCTACTATACTTATAGGCCCGGGAAAGGCCGCGGGGTGACCAAGAACTGGCTCCATATCGGGGCTTATCCCGCATGGACGCCTGAAAACGCCCGCCAGAAAGCCAAGGAACTGGCCGCGAAACTGGTGTCCGGCCAGGATCCGGCCGTAGAGATGAGAGAGGCCAAGACCGCCGAAACGGTGGCTCAAGTTTTGAAGGTTTTTATGGCCGAATATGCGGTCAAGCTGAAAGCCCACACCAGGACTCAGTATGAAGGGCTGGGCCGGCTCTACATTCTGCCCGAATTGGGGAAGCTGAAAGTGGAGGCCGTGGCCCATAGAGATATAGCTAGACTCCACCACGAACTGAGGGACCGGCCGAGCATGGCCAACCGTCTGGCGGCGGTTTTGAGCGTATTCTTTAATTGGTGTGAGGCCAACGGCTACCGGGAGCGCGGCAGTAACCCGGTCCCGGGGCTGAAAAAGTTCAGCGAAAAGAAGCGGACTGATTTTCTCACCGCCGAGGATTTGGGCACCATAGGGGCCGCCCTGGCCGACCTGGAGCGAAGCCAGAAGATTTCGCCCATAATGGCGGCGGCCCTGCGCGTTTTGATACTCACAGGGGCCCGGAAGACCGAGATTCTATCCCTGAAATGGTCTTACCTGGACCTGGAGTCCGGCTTGGCCACACTGCCGGACAGTAAAACCGGCTTCAAAGTGATTCAGCTGCCGGATCCGGCGGTAGAGGTCTTGAAGTCCCTGCCGCGGCTCAGTGATGAGTATGTGTTCCCCAGTTTCAAGGCCGGGGCCCTGACCCCGCATGTGTCTGAACTGCGTCCCACCTGGGTGATTGTTCTGGCCCGGGCGGGAATAGGGGGGCGCTGGCGGATTCACGACCTCAGACACGCCCTGGCCAGTGCCATGGTGAAATCCGGGTCCAGCCTGCCCTTTGTCGGGAAGATTCTCGGGCATACCCAGGCGGCCACAACGGAGCGATATGCTCACCTGGAGGTCAACCCGGCCCGCCAGGCGCTTGAGACCGCTGTCGCCCAGATCACCGAAGGCTGGGACAAGCCCCCGCGGGAGGGAAAGGTCATCCCCTTCCGGCCTCGTAAGGCGGCCGGGAAATGATGGACGGAGTGATATGGAGTTTTATATGGTTATACCTGGCTTGACAATATACCTTTTAATGGTATTATGGAAATAAGGCAAAAGGCAGATATTAAATGGAAGAAAAAACTGAAAACCAAGACAGTTATTGGCAAATTTATGTAACCGGGCGGGCGAAAAAGCAGAGGAAAAACCTGCCCGAAGACATCAAAGCGGTTCTTGACCTCCTGGTATTTGAGCTTGCCACCAGCGGCCCGGAACGGCGTAACTGGCCACATTACGGCAAGATTTCCGGTAAGGGAAAAAACATTGATATGCGCCATTGCCATTTGAATAAAAACCGGCCTTGTTATGTGGCGGTCTGGGTAGTGACCGACTTGGAGGCCAGAGTGGTGGAGATACGTTATGTTGGCTCACATGAAAATGCGGACTACGGGCGAATCAACTGAAATCAGTTTCACGATTCCGTCTAAGGAAGCCCCTAAAGTCGGCCAAGCCTTGGCAGGCCTTATGACCTTGGCCGGACATAAAGTAAGGCGTCTCAACGACGAAAACGAGGAACTTTACCCGGCCGAAGAAGTTTTTTCCGAAGCCCATCCCGGATCCCGACTACATGGCTTAAGGGTCAGGGAAGGTTTGACCCAAAAAGCCCTGGCCGAAAAATTGAAAGTGCGCCAGCACCATATTTCTGAGATGGAAAAAGGCAAACGGACCATAGGCCTGGAAATCGCCAAACGCATAGGCACCATGTTTGATGTTTCCTATAAAGCCTTCGTTTAATAACTGATGGGAGGGGGCCATGCGCACTAAAATGACCCGGCAGCCGACACACCCCGGTGACATTATCAAATTTGATTACCTTGAGCCCCTGGCCCTGAAGGTGACGGCCCTGGCGGAGCGGCTTGGCATTTCCCGCAAGACCCTCTCCACCATTATCAACCGGCGGGCCGGTGTGACCCCGGACATGGCCCTGAGGCTTTCCCAGGCCTTCAAGACCACCCCGGAATTGTGGCTCAACCTGCAGCGGACTTATGACCTATGGGCCGCCCGGCAGGCCGACAGCGGCTGGAAAGAGGTCAGGCCGGTGGAGATGAGAGCGGAGAGATGAAGGCCGCCGAAAAAGAATGGTACACCATTGAGGAGCTTTTCCCGGATCATCATGTCGGCCACGCCGTCAGAGGTTTGCGCTATCGGGAAGATATGACCCAAAAGCAACTTGCCGAGGCGGCGGGCATCAGCGTGTCGAATCTGTCCCACATGGAACACGGCCGCCGGCCCATCGGCAAGGAAATGGCCAAGCGTCTGGCCAAGGCCTTGAACACCGATTGGCGGTTGCTTCTGAGTTGAGGGAAGAGGAACATGCCACGTTACATCAGCGCCTATGAGCTTCAACAACGGGACGGCCTGACCCGGCAACAGGTACTCGAACTGGCCGAGGTTGGGCCTGCGTTTATATATAACGATGGCTATGGGCGCTATAATCATGAAGGACCTGTTGATAATAGAGAATATATTGAAAATGAATTTCAGAGTTTAAAGCAGGTGGTTGTTTCCGATTGGAGTAATCTTTCTCATAGATTTGAAAACGAACCGGATGAGCGTTGGAATAATTATATCTATGAAAGATTCCCAGAAGATATCAGCGGAAAAATTGCTAATAAGCTGCTTGGTGAAAATTGTCCGGAAGTAATCCAGATAAATCTCAATAATGATTATTCTATGCGCAACATAGTAAGTATGATGGCCAATAAACGCATGATAAACTTGTTTTATATTCCTGAGCCGTGGCGAGTCAACCGCGAAACAGTTTGGGCTTATCTCTCCAAACAACCAAGCACCGCCGTTGACCTTTATTTTGAACGGATTTTTAAAGCTGACCTATTTTTTGACCCGGAGAATTTACCGCAATTAAAGGGTAAAAAAGATTCTCAGGCTGTGGCCCGTGAGCCATCGGCCAAAGAATCCACAAAACGCGCCCAAGATAAAAAACCGACCATTACGTCTGATGGAAAGCCAGTCAACGCAAATAAAGATGAAGATCATCATAGGTGGTTAACCACGGAAGAAGCCGCCAAATACATAGGTTGTTCAAAGAATTTTTTAGACAAGGACCGAATCACAAGATTGCATGATATCCCTTTTTCCAAGTTGGGGCGGCATATAAGATATGACTCTTTTGAACTGGATGAATATCTGGAAAAGACCCAAGTTCGGACAAGTAAAAAATGAATCGGCGGCAGGCCACAATGGTTGAGGTATATCCATCTGGAACGGAATCAAGCCAAGGAAGCGGCCGGTCAAAAGCGGGGTTTTGCAGTTCGTGAAAAAGCGGAGGAGGCGGAATGAAAAAAACCGCTAAAAACAATCAGGCCCATGATAGAACCCAAATGGGGAAAACCACCAATAAGAATCAATCACCACCAAAAGAAAAGCTTTGGCAGGAAAAAGCTGACGCCATTTGGATGTATATTCTGTGGGGAGGGAAGCCTCCGGAAGGGATAGAAAGGTTAAAACCTGAAAATTATGCGGAGTCGCGTAGGGTTTTGATTTCAGAGCTACATCCTAAATTGAACGAGCTTCAGGATTTTATTTTACTGGATGGGCGCCCACCAGCCCCCTTAGATAAATTGCCAAGCAATTTACTTTGTAAATTAAAAGCAGAAATAATCGACTTTTTTCAAGAAAATCCGGCTAAATTCAGGGAAGCTTTTTGGCCTGATCAATCAGAGACTTCGACCGGAGCGTTTGAAGAAGAAGTAGGCAGAATTTTGAAAGCTTTGGCTGATAAAGCTGAACATCAAACCCAGATTGTCCAGGCTGAAGCAAGGGCTCAGACATGGGAAGACAAGTCACCTGAACACGCTTATCAAGAGATGAAGAATGCTGGTTTTGGCAAAAAACGCATTGCTGAAATATTGACTGATGAGATGAGGCTTACCAAGAAGCAAGCCGCGATTATCATGGATGAAGGAAAATCCGATGTAGGAGATTCTGCTTATAACAAAAGGATTGATAAAATTCTGAAGCCACCCGCCAAAAAGTCGTGAAGCCGCAGTTAGTTTTTTCCGCTTTTTTTCCGCTTTTTTTCCAATTTCTGGAGTTTAAAAATAAGTTCAAATGAGAAAAAATGAGCCTACTTCTACTTAAGTAGGGAGGCTCATATGGACAACTTCGCCCCTCAAAACATCCCTCATAAATGGTTGACCACTACCGAGGCAGCCCGCTATTTGGGCTGTTGCCGAAATTTTTTGGACCGCGACAGACTTAGTCGCCTATCCTTGGTCCCGATGGCCGCCGGGTGGCTGTTGAGCCGATAAGGGCTCCGAAAGCAGTTCAGGTTTACGGGTCGATTTGGGGCCGCTGACCGATATGGCGCGGCCCACCGGCCGTCCGACCTTCCGGCCGGTGGAGGGCAGCAGGCTTCGTCACCCTGGCTGACCCGTGCCGCGTCCCCGCCGTGGTCTTGGTGGTCCGGTTTCATCGTCCCGGCCACCCGGGCCACGCGCGGTAATAAAATTGGAAGAGGAGAATGGCGATGCCTGAGAACAATGGGATTTTGAAATTCGTCGTGAACAAGGATTTGCTCCGCGAGAAAGCGTTCAGAGATGCGGTGAACTCTCTGGTTGACAAATATATGGCCGAGACTAAAGACGATCAAGATATCATCAGGATGTTATGGGCTTACTTTTTTGGCAGTTTTGCCAGCAAATGTATGGAGTGTAGCTCAGAGAAAAACAGTCAAGACCGTCCTTACGCAATTGTGAACTGCCTTGAGGATACCTGCACATGTAAGCCACATGGTCCTGCGGTGATGCCCTCAACGGCCCGGCCGTTGTTGATGGCGCTGATGATGGCGTCCTTGTTTTCGTTGGCGTTGACCAGGGCCACGCCCTCCCCGCCGTGACTGCCAAGACCGCCCCGGCCCAAGAGCAGGGCCGCCAGGGCTCCGCCCAGGACGCCGCCGCCCATTCCGCTTCCCATACCTTCTCCGCTCATAATGCCTTCTCCTTCCTTAATGAGGTGTTTGATGTGAGCCATCTGGCTCTTGAGTTGATCGAACTGTTCTTCCATCGACATAGCGTCTCCTTCTTTGCGAGCCGCGCCCAGCGTTACACTGGGGTCAGGGTTAATGTCCAGTGACTCGGGAGAGTCACGGCCTTTGTGCGGGAGCGGTATCATTTACTCCCTCCTTTCTTCCGCCTACTCAGCTTGGCCTTCATAGCAGGCCACGGTCGCTTCCAGCCCCTCCACCCTGGCCCTTAAGGCCGAGACGTTGGCCGCCGTCGCTTCCACGTTTTTTGCCGAGCAGACGCTTTCCTTGGGGTCCAGGAGCAACATTTCCGGCACGGCCGGCCGCGGGCAAGGCTGGGCCTTGGCCGTCACGACCGGGAGCGGCTTAGTTGACCCGCAAGCCCCCAAGCCCAGAGAACAGATTATTATAAAAAACAACCATTTGACGGTCTTGAACGTCATTTAAAGGGACTCCTTTGGTTCCCGTGGCCACCGGCCCGGGATCTGGTCCAGGCGCCGGGCTGGCCATAATGCCGGCCAGTTCCTCCCGCCGGGCCATAGCGGCCACAGAGGCGGCGCCCTGGGCCTTGGCAGCCTGGTTACACCCCTCGTTGGCTTTTTCCAGGCTCTTGTTGGCCTCGGCCATTTCCTCTATTTTTTCCTCGGCCGCTTCGGCTTTTTCCTCGGCCGCTTCGGCCCGGGCCAGATATTTGTCCCGGTCAGCCAGGACGCCCTTAAACCAGATGACGCCTATGGCCAGAAAAGTCACCACAGCCAGGACCACCAGATTTTTCGGCGTGATCAAATTTAAGAGCCAGGTCATTTTATTTCCTCGTCCGTGCCCTTGGCAAACTTGTAAGCATGGGCGGCCTTGCCCAAGAAAGCATAGCCAAGAACGTATAGAATAATGTCCGCCAGCCTTTCAGACGGGAAGGCCTAGACGCCGTGGTCTGGGGCCCCGCTCAATCGACACGGTGGCCTCCAGGTGGTCCGCAGACCGGGGCGGAGCCAAGAGAGGCCTGCTCTTCCCTTCGTGGTGGGGGAGGGGGAGCAATTTCAGATTAGCCTTGACAGCTATGCTACTAAGTATTATAGTGACGACATGAAACGAATTCTTCAAACCCGTACCTTCTGCCGGTGGCTACGCAAGACCGAATTACAGGACAAGATGCTGCTTAAGGCGGTTGAGGAAATGGAAAACGGGCTTGTGGATGCCGATTTGGGCGGAGGGGTTTTCAAAAAAAGAATAGCATTGCCCGGCCGGGGGAAAAGCAGCGGCGCCAGAACCTTGATCGCCACGAATAGGGCAGACCTTTGGATTTTCATATATGGCTTTGAAAAAAATGAGAGAGACAACATCACGCAGCCCGAACTTGTTTTCTTGCAAGGGATTGCCCACGACTTGCTTGGCTGTTCAGAGGAGGCCCTGTTGAACGCCATAGCTCAAGGAGAACTTGAGGAGATACGCCATGAACGGACGTAGCCGGATAATCGAAGAAATGCACCAAACAGCCCAGGGAATGCACAAGGTGGGCATTATAGACGTGCGGCGTATGCGTGAGTATGAGGCTCTTTTTAGTGCCAACCAGGTTCCTCAGTATACGGGGGAAAGCGTGAAGGAACTGCGCGCGCGCCTCAACATAAGCCAGACCGTACTCGCTCACGTCATAAACACGAGCGCCGCGGCAGTGCGCGCCTGGGAAGCCGGGACCAAAAAACCCGGCGGCCCCACTTGTAAGTTGCTGGATATTCTTAACCGCAAAGGACTTGAGGCGTTTTTGTAGCCCCGGCCGGAGCCACACCGAGATTTCCTTATCCGATTCCGGCCCGGGCGTCCATAGCAAGACGGTGGCTCAGGGCCATGCGTGGTATCATGCGCAATATTGCAAGCAACAACCTATTCTGTAACCCGCTCCGGGTAGCCGCCGCCGATACCCCTTAGGACTGGCAGTTCCCGCCTTTCTCGGGATGGGTGCCTGAAAGGAAAGTAGCCCTGATGAATCGTTTATCCCTTATTCTGGCCATGATTGTTCTGGTTGGTTGCGCTCAAATGCCGACATACAAAGAGACAATCGTTCACGAAGGCCCCGTTCCAGAGATGGCCCCGGACCAGAAAACGGCCGTGGTGACTTTCTACCGGCCAAGTTCATTCCTTGGCAGTGCCATACCTTTCTTCGTGCAGGAAAACGGAAAAAACATAGGGACCTTGGGAAGCGGCACGTATTTTTCCTTCCGAACTTCACCCGGAAGACACACCTATACCGCGATCGCCTCTTCGGCCGATGTGGACGAAATCACGGTAAGGGTCAGGGCCAACTCAACAAACTATATTGAGGCCACGGTTTATGTTGGCGAACTTGCCGACCGCCCACATCTTAAAGAGGTTCCAGCCGATACGGCCAACTCGTCAATACCCAAGTTGAAATACATTGAATTGAAACGCGCCGATGGCAGGAGTTTGAACGCATTGAATTGAACCCCCCGAGGGCATCTGAGCGGACAATGGGGCCGGGCGGAGGCTTTGAGCCAGGAAGCCGGTGGCCCCTTGGGAGTGACAGAGGGGAAAGTGAGATTTTGACGCAATGGCTGGTTCTAAGCACAGATTCACGCCCCGAGGCGTATGCTCCAAAAAAATTCATTTTGAATTGGAGGGCGGGGCGGTCCACCGCCTAGGCTTTCAGGGTGGTTGCCCAGGCAATCTTGAGGGGTTAAGCCGGCTGGCCGAAGGCCGCCCGGCCAGGGCGTTGATAGAGCTGTTGACTGGCCTGACCTGCGGGAACAAAGAGACCTCCTGCCCGGCTCAACTGGCCCAGGCCCTAGACAAGGCTCTGAAACGGAAGCGCGGCGCCAAGAGACGGGGGAGGTAAGGGCCTGGAGGCGGGTCGGGTACGCCGTGAGAAGGGGAGGAAATTAGGTTGCTTGTCTTCGAGGGATGTTAGAAATTATTGTGGCAAAATTTTTTGCTTATTATTTAAACATATTTAAAACGCGCTCATCCTCGCCAAACATTAGCCATAACAGCCTGGGCAGACAACTGTGCGCACAGCCCACCTCCAACTTACCGCACTGGGCGCAAGAATATTCATAACATTTTTTTCTCTTCGTAGAGCCATGAAGGAAGTCTGTCCATGTACATATCATATGGTAGAATGGAATATCTTTTGCACTATACTTCACAATTTCTCTAAACACATCTTCATCAGGAAAGGCATTTCTAGCGATGATGAGAGCAGCTTTGGCGGCGCGATATTTTTGTTTTTTCTTGAGTAGGTCATTCACGATATCTTCATCGAATTTCTCTGAAAGCTCATGATCCACAGGTATTCCAGTTGGAAAAGCAAGAGTTTTTGATGTATCAATTCGCTCGATCCTATATTTAGGATGAGGAAGCTTTGTACGGAGAGATGCTGTCTCTAAGTAATTTTCAACAAGTTCTTCCTCGTCTCCTTTGCCGCCCACAAATGCCAGCAACCATGACAAAGAAAAATCTTTTTTTAACCACACCATCCTTTTCGTTTCCTCTTCCTATACAACAGCTTCTTGGAATAGCTCTGGGATTGCTCCGAAAGATCCCATCAAATATAACCGGTCGTATAGAGCATCCATTCTTATCTTGTTCCCTTCATTAACCACATCCGATAAACGAAAGACCGATGATTCTCCATACTCGTTTTTGTCCACAAAATGGACCTCATCCCTGCGCAAACACTCTCGGTTCATCACTATGGTATTATGTGCCGTGAATATTAATTGTGCGCCGTTGCGGTTGCATTCATTATCGTTGAACATGGCTACGATTTGCTTGAAAACAAGTGGATGCAGAAGCGTATCCAGCTCGTCGCACACAAATGGGATTCCTTCTTCAAGTGCTTTTTTAATCAACGGATACAACTCCATAAGTTTTTTTGTCCCGTTAGACGCGAATTCTATAGGAAACGGTACACTGACTTCTTTGCCTTTTTCCTTTTTTTTATGCCACGTAACAAGTCGGGCACCTCTCTTCTTTGCGTCCGACTCTGCGGCCTCTTTTTTTTGATCTGGCGGATTGTCTGGCACTACCGATAAACGGCTAATTGCAGGATCAAGCTTAATCATAAAATTCATGAAAGCTGTTAATTCTGAACCTCCGTGTTCGTTCGCGTACAACTCCGTGGCGTATTTATTCAAAGCAGCATGCCGTTTTTTTTCGCCCAAATCGCGCATATCAATTACAACATTACCGCACCATTTGTAAAACGGCGTGAAATATTCGAAGCCCACTTCACCAGCGATCTTCATAATAAGGGTTTCTTCGTTGGAAGCAATCATTCCCAAAAATGCCTTCTTCGGTTCTTCTTTTTGGTAAATCGATTTTTTGATGCTTGCCCCGTCACGAACGAAGATCTCTTTGCGCGGACCCTTTACCGATAGATCGCGTATCCATAAAGATTCCTTTAACACTCTAGAATTATTAATCGTATACTCGTATTCGTACTCTAAATTGTCATAAATAACAACCAGCTTATGCATAAAAATATTGCTATTATACATGTAGGGAATATTCCGCAAGCTTAGCCCGACATAAATATTTTCTAATGCATCGCGTAGCGCCCGAAGCAGATTGGTCTTCCCCCCAGCATTAGAACCATAAATTGCGGTTACGGGATTCAAGTATATCGTATTTCCCTCGCTGCCTCTTTGGGCAACAAAATGAATATTATCTTTCAAGGCATAATTGGCTTCCATGGAAAGCACCGATTCATCCTTGAATGAACGACAGTTCCTGAAAGAAAATTCTTTCAGCATTATATCCACCCCTTTATGGTTGCTAGGCCAACCTAGAAGTACCTACCCGTCGCTTTTGGACGGCTGCCCCGCCTCGCCGACAGGGGAGTATTATTGTAATTCCTCTTTCAGTGGCAGTCAATGAGATTTGAGAATTTTTCTCAAAAAATTTATTCAATCCCGCTCAATTCACCATATATTGTATGCTATTATTTAATGGCGTATTATGTAGTGGTAGAGATGATTATTTATGACAGACTACCAACCCATAATGTTCGTCGGACTTGGGTTTCCGCCCGCCAGAGCCGTCGGGGCCCAGCCGGTCCCAATTCCCCAGGTAAGCGTGACCCAATTTTCGTGGCCCCACGGCCAGATTAGGCCCGCCTCTTTTTCAGGACCAGGACTGCCGGAGTCAGATAGAGCCGATTATTGAACCGCCGCCATAACCGGCCGCGTCTGATAGGACACAGACCACGAGGGCGCGGATAAACCAGGCAGTCAGCCGACGGCGGCGCGGAGGTCAGAAGGCAAAATTTACAGGGCCGGGGGATGTCTCGCCATCGGATGCGCCATCGGACATGGCGACGCCGCAGGGCCGGAAGCATTCCTACGGGCAGATCCATCATTTCGAGAGACCGACCACTCCCTGATAGGGGTCTCTACTGCCGCCCACCTTTAGCGCCCGCTTCTGCGTCGGCGCCGGGCTGCCGGGCAGGCGCTCAGGGCCGCCGGCGCCTGTTTCTCCCCGGGTATTTTCAACTTGCGCTTGTTTGCTCTGGGCCGTGCTGGGCACGGAATCCACGAACTCTTTAATCGTGACGGTCAGAGTCATGACCTGGCAGCCGCCATCGGAATACATGAACAGCCATTCCTCGGGTATTTCCCGGATGGTCCATTTGCCGTGGTAGGTGCCCCCCAACATGAGCATCACAGGCTCGCCCATGCGGGCCACGGCCCGGAGTTTTTCAACTTCTCCTTCGGGTGACACGCCCAAATCGCCGTGGAACATCATTTCCAGTTCGATTTCGTCCAGGTCGGCGCCCGTGAATTCCGAAACCTGTTTCTGATTTATCACTTCATGGTCGGCAAAACGCGCCGTGGTGATGCGCCGCAGGGCGGAAAACGTGCGGACCTGGTTGGCGGAGCAGACGAACACGCACGGCCCCAAGAGACCGATGAGGCTGCCTGTGCCCAACTGACTCAGGCCGAAATTGACTGCTGTTGATACTATGCTGCCGAGAGTGGCCACGGCTTCACCTCCAGGGTTTATGTTCCGTATTGAGCGTTCCACACGAAAATCACCTCATGGCAACTCGCGCTTGCTCGTAAAAATAGTCTTCTATCACATCCTTAATTTTTCCCCGCATGTCGGCAAACGCATCACTTACGGCCTGACGCGTTTTATCGGCATTTTCCGTATCACCGCTGATATTAATATCGGCCTTCTGGTTGAAATTTATCGTCATCGCCCCGCCGCGTCGGTTGTCTATGTTCGTCGTAGAGGCCACGGCCGAGCCCAGTTTTTCCAAACTGGACGGCCTGGGGTTAACTAGCTCCTCTGACCGGGGCGCGACCACTCCAAGGCGATTTGCAGTCTCTGAGAGCAGACTAAGTGCCCTTTGGGAGCGGTCCAGGGGGATGACCATTTCCGGGCCTTTTTCGCCCAGCCAAGACAGTTCCGGCTTGGTTATAAGGCCACCGGCGGCCCGCCCGCCGAAACTGTCGAAAATCGCATCAGCGGCCCCCCTACCGATATTACCGAGACCTTTGATTGGGGCCATAATACCGTCTTTGATGGCCCCACCGAGTTCAGCGGCCTTGGCCATCACTTCTGACAATGAGGGGAGAAGGTCTAAGACTGCGTTCTTGACTGCGGTAGCCGCACCTGTAATGGCCTCGATAAAACCCTTGATAAAATTACTGCCGAATTCAATCGCCCTTTGCACAATCGGCAAATTCATAACCGAGTCTATCGTCCCTGAAAATACGGATGATATACTATCGCAAATAGCATCCCATTTAGCGGAAAGGCTTTCACAGACGCTATCCCACCAGTCAAATATTGCATCACACTTGGCGCCGAACCACTCCGTCCATGCCCCCCAAAGGTCTTTGTTCATCTGAACAAACCCTTCCCAGGCATCGCCCAGAGGCGATAGGAGCTCTGTCAGATAAGCCGTGGCCTGATCCCATTTCTCACCGACCCAACCGCAGAGCGCATCCCATTTGTCAAGGATGACGTCCATTGTATCGCCCCAGAACTTGCACCAAGCATCCCAGTCGCGCCAAATCAGGTATATGGCTGCCACCAGAGCCGCTAAAACCAAAAGCATGGGATTGGCCAACATGGCCACGCCTAATGCTTTAACGGCCCCAATTATCCCCATAAAGCCAGCTTGCAATCCGGTTAGCGCCTTGCCCAACGTGCCCACGTTCATAATCGCTTTACCGAAGCCCACCGCTTGGACCGCTGTGGCGAATTTTCCAAACGCGCCAATGAGCCCGCCGATAGTGCCCAGGAGAGCCGCGAACTGCGTGGCTATCATCAACGCCCGCCAAGAGGCCCAAGCCATGATTAACTTTTGAATAACGGACTCCCACCCACCGAAACGCTGAGCTACCTCATCAACACGTATCGCCGTTACTTTTATCCAGCTGGCCGCGTCTTTTATGTATTTTCTCAAGGTCGGCAGATACGCCGCCGCCGCTTTGACGAATTCACCGAATTTCTGCGAAACCAATTCGCGGTTTGCTTCCCACCAAGCGACGAGGGCACGGTTAATTTCAGTCAGATGGGGCATGAGTTGTTTACCCAAAGTATAAACGAGCGCTTGAGCAGACGCCTTAATCTCCCCCATCGAATCCATGAAATTTACGGCGGCTTCTCCGGCTTCATCATCGAAGGTTATGCCCAGGCGCCGGGCTTCCAGCATTAATTTTTCAAGCCCGGCTGCGCCCTGATCAAAAAACGGCAGCAACTCCAGGCCGCTCTTGCCGAACATATCTTCCAACATGCGTTGCTTGACTTTCGAATCCAAGTTCTTGTTTTTGTCAAAAACTTTAAAGACATCCATCAAGACATCTTCAGTTCCCCGAAGATTGCCCTTGGCGTCCTTAATGCTGACATTCATTCGCTTGAATAAGTCGACAGGGCCTTTTCCGGTTTTAACGAGCATCAAGGTCTTATTGAATTTGGCCAGAGACGAAGTAAAAGCCTCTTGCTCGGCCCCGGACTGCTTGGCGGCCCAGGCCAACTCGGAAAAGGCTTGCGTCGACATGCCTATTTTCTGGGCGGATTTATATGCCTTGTCCCCGGCCATGCCCGTGGCCGTGGCCAGACCGTAACTGGCGGCAGTTATCCCTCCGATAGCTAACGCCGCCTGTTTGCCGGTGCGCATGATTTCGCTGGTGAGGCCACCCCAGGCTTTGGAAACGTCCGCGCCAGCTTTCCCCAAGCCGGAATAAGCCGTCTTGAGGTCGCGCATTTTGGTGGCTTCGCTGACCTTCTTGGCCTTTTCGCCTATCACATCAAGCTGTTTCCCGGCTTCGCCCGTGGCTTTGGACAAGCTGGGGTCCAGCTTGCCGCCAATGCCAAACATGAGGGATAGGGCTTTTCTTGCACCGCTTGCCATAATTTAATCCTTACTCTATTTTCCCGCATCTTTATTTCGGGAAAGCCTTACGGGGTATTAAGAAAAAAGTAATACCTCCAAGCTGAAAAAGCAATAATTTTCTCTGCTTTTTCGACCAACACGACCCGGCTCAACATCAGGCGGCCAAACCTATCACGGCGAAGCCATCCCCATCCGCGCCAAGGTATCTCGAATCCACGCGGCCCTGGCTGGCCTGGGCGAGAAGATCAGCGGCGAAGGCCGGCGGATCGACGGCCTGGCCATGGAAGTCAAGGGCGGCTTTGACAAGATCGCCGAGAACGCGCTCTTGGCCGAAAACCGCCGCCTGGCGAAAGAGAACGAGGAGCTGAAGGCTGACCGCCGGACCAAGACTCAGACCGAGGAGCTGATCCATGTGATCCGGCATCTGCTCCCGGCGTCTTCGTCCGGGTCCGGCAGCACCGGCACCGGGACCGCCAGCACCGGGACCAGCACCACCAGCACCCCGGCTGCTGCTTAAACCTTAACCACCTAACCCCTGGCGGCCGCCAGGCGCCGGCGGCTTCCATTTCGGGATATGTATGGATGTAAAAGGAATGCTCTTGTCTGCTCTTGGGACCACCGAGGATAAGCTCTCGGCCGTTCTGACCAGTCAAGAGGGGATAAAACTGCTTGATGAAATTTCGGCCCTTTTGATTTCAGAAATAAAAAAACTTTTGGATAAAGAGGCCAGTGGATAAAGGGACCTAATGATTTTTGGTTTGTCAAACGGTTTGTCAAGCCGGTTTGTCAGCAGAAAAAAGGGCTTAGAGGATTTCCTCTAAGCCCTTGTTTTAATTGGTGCGTTGCACAGGAATCGAACCTGTAACCTAATGATTAAGAGTCATTTGCTCTGCCTAGTTGAGCTAGCAACGCGTCAACAATTTTATTATTATAAAAGACCGGCTTCGGCTTGTCAATGTCGTCTGTTCCCCCGTTGCCAGTGAGCAAGTAAGGGCAAAGGCGATTGAAAAATCAATGCGTAAAACTATGTGGCATTTTTATAAATTTTTTGTATAATCTTAAGTTAGGGATAAAAAAGGGATAATCGCCTGTCTTTTTTGGGAAAATTATGAGGAAGCCGGCAAAAACCGCTAAGCCGATGAGGGTTTGAAATCGATATGAGGAATTATGAGAACGAAACAGAGCGCCGGGTGGAATTCATACGTGGCGTGTTGTCCGCCGCCCGCGCCGAGGGCGTCGTTTACGGCAACAGCGGCGGAAAAGACAGCGCGCTTGTCGGGATCCTCTGTAAAAGGGCCTGCGAGAACACTGTGGGACTGATCATGCCGTGCGGTTCAAAAAGGAATTATGAGGCGGATAAAACCGATGCCGAAGCCTTGGCGGAGCAGTATGGCCTGGCCACCCGGGTCATTGATTTGTCAGGTGTAAAAAATGCGCTTTCGCAGGTTGTCGGAGAAAAAACGCGGCTTACCGATTCCGCGCTGGCCAATATGGCTCCACGGCTCCGAATGACCGCCCTTTACGCCGTGGCCGCCAGCGAAAACAGGCTGGTGGCGGGAACCGGCAACCGGAGTGAGGGCTACATGGGTTATTTCACCAAATGGGGTGACGGGGCCTTTGATTTCAACCCGATAGCCGATCTCACCGTTACCGAGATCTACGAGTTTTTGCGATATCTCGGGGCGCCTGATTTTATCCTGGAAAAAGCGCCCTCCGGCGGACTGTTCGACGGCCAGACGGACGAAGCGGAAATGGGCGTCACCTATGCCGCCATAGACGGTTTTTTACTCACCGGCGCGGCGGGCGACCGCGACAAGTCCATCATCGAAAGATTCCACCAGGCCAGCGGACATAAGCGCAATAGACCCGCCATCTATGGAGGTTGAAGGCAAGGCGGCTGACGCATCAATATTGGTCAAGGGCGCTTTGAATATGTTTCATGGCCATGTTTATTTCCTTACAGAAAACGCTTTTTGAGGTCCATTGATCAGTGCTTCCTTAGAAACCCGCCAGCAACCGCCAAGTCAACCAGATAGAAAAAACTAAACCCACAACAGCGGCCAGGGTTTTCCATTCAAAGGCGGATTCTCCGCGTGCTTGGCCGTAGTGCAATTCGTAATAAGGCTGTCGGCTTAATTCTCCTATAAGCGGCCGCAGGGCGCGGCTCAGGCGCGCGAGCCTCAGCCAGCCCAAGCAGAACCAGAAAATCAGTGCCAGGGCTGGGTAAGGAAGAAGCGAAGGCCCCAGAACGGCCCAATCCAGACTTCCCCGAAAAACTCCCTGAAAAACTCCCCGCCAGAACCCGAGAAAAGCCAGGAAGCCCAAGCTCGTCCCCAAGACCGCCGAAATGAAAGCCAATTTCGAGCCCATAAATACGCAGAAATCCCTGAGGCCTCCCGGGTCATAAAAGAGGCCGCGCTCTTCATTTCCCGCAGCCAGGACTGCGGAACCATGCACGACAAAAGCACCTTGAAAATCAATACTAAACCTAACGTTTTTCACTTCCAGAGCCCCTAGCAGGCGTTTGGGAATAAAACGAAATAGCTGCATCTCGTCGGCTGCCGCCGCCCTCTCGGCCCCCTCGTCGGCTGTTGCCTTCGGCGGTTCGAGAGGGGAATCACCCATGGCGTCAGTCCCGCGTTTTCGGCTTCTGAGGCGGTTAAAAAGTTGTCGGACATAGGCGACGATCATTTGGCCAAAAATAATCAAAGCAAAAACAATCAAAGTAATCAACAACCGAATCCATTGGTTTGTTGTGGTTTTGGCCAAGATCATTAAAGCAATGATAGCAATATAATATAAAAAATACACACCAAGGGTTATTAGCACACCTAAGTTTTCACTCTCTCTCAATTTCTCTAAATGCTTATAGACCAAGCCTGGTCGAGATAAAGCTCCCGCCCCAAGAATTGGCCGCTGTAAAATATAAATCCCTTTCAGGCCCGCCAAATGCCCATGGAGCAAGCGTGGTCGTGGGAAAAACAGATTCCACAGTTGATAAAGCAGTAAAACCAGGGACGACAGCACAAACAAAAAACCAACACAAAAAATAACCACAGCAGCGAATGCTTCTTTTTCAGTCGGATCCACAACCACCTCTCTACAAATTGCATAGAATTGCTGATTATTATACCATCCTTGTTATCTCTCCTGGGACTTTTTCATATGCCCCAACCCTGGCTTCACCTAGCTGGAGCTAGACAGATACTCGTTCAAATAGCGGTTACCGCCCTTTGGGTCTCCGGGGCCAGGTGGGCGTAGCGCATGGTCATTTTCAAGATAAACAACATATTCAATTGATATTACTTAATTAATAAGTGAATAATTTTGGCATCGCTTGAATTTTTGGCCGCTAAATGCTATCTTTGTTTCTAAGATGAGGAGAACCGGGCCTATGGACTTCAAACCGCTTTCGCCGACCAACGATTTCGTTTTCAAAAAAGTGTTCGGTGAAAACATGACGGCCCTGGAGGATTTTCTCAAGGCTGTGCTGGACTTGCCCGCCGAGGAATACCGGGACGCGTTTCCCTGATTCCATAGAAATCAATGTTCTGGAATTACCAAAGCTGCATGAGGCTGACGAAACTCACTTGGGCGGCTGGCTGAGATTTTTCAGGGCCAAGACGGAGGAGGATTTTATGT
>Ga0082212_10002096_pt1 | contig 29337 bp, 25 predicted proteins | sample TergutNt197P3_FD_71548 | JGI IMG/M metagenome (GOLD analysis project Ga0082212, IMG submission 71548) | Neocapritermes taracua P3 segment gut microbial communities from Petit-Saut dam, French Guiana - Nt197 P3 | ecosystem: Host-associated > Arthropoda: Insects > Digestive system > Gut ...
GCGACGTCGACGGTCCCGCGCCTTTTATCGTTGATCCTTACGAATACGCCCATCCCATGCTCCCGCGCCGCGACTCAGATAAAACGGCCCCGTTTTCCGCAATTATATAAGAAAAGCGCACCGTTTGGCCAATACGGGCGCAGTTGCCCGGACTAAACGATGCGCTGATTCTAACCTTGCTAATTAATCCTGATTGAGGAAGCGTTCCAAATCCAAAAGGAGCTTGACCTCGTCGCCCACCTTGCCGATGTTCCGGATAAATTGGTTCGCGAAGCTGAGCTTCGCGCTCGGCGGCGGGACGATGTTCGCCTCGGTGATCGTCACGGTCTCCTCCACCGAATCGACGATGAGCCCGAGAAGATAGTCCTGGTTGAATATCACCACGATACAGGTGGCCTCGTCGTATTCCTTCGGCGGCATCATGAAACGCTTGCGGATATCCAGTATGCCAATCAGGTCGCCGCGCAGATTGGTCACGCCCTCGATGTAGTTGGGCATGTCGGGCACCCGCGTTATGGTCTGTATCGGTATTATTTCTTTTACGTTAGCGATTTCAATGCCGAAATCCTCGCCGTCTATCTCGAACGTGAGGTATTGGTCCTTTATGGAATCCTCCACCTCTATATCCATGTTCAGTAAAGCGTCATGTTCTATCGCCACGGTCTACCTCCTATTTAGTAAGGATTTCTATTTATCAAAGAAACCGGCTACGTCTACAATAAGGCTTATATTTCCGTTGCCGAGCAGCGTACAGCCGCTGAGCCCTTTGACCCTTCTGAAATACTTCGGCATTGATTTTACGACGGCTTGCTGCTGGCCGATAAGGTCGTCCACCAACAGGCAAATGACCTGTTCGCCGCTCTCCAGCATAATCAGCGTGCCGTCCTCGATGGTCGTAATCGCGTCGTCGATGCCGAAAAATTCATGCAAGCGGACGATATTATAGATTTCGCCGCGTTCGGTAATCATTTCGTTGCCGTTGGGGTCGGTGAAAAGGTTGGCCGTTTCCGCTTTAAAGGATTTGATGATATGCACAATGGGGATGGTATACTGCGCCCCGGCCACCAAAACGGACATACCGTCTATAATCGCCAGCGTCAGCGGGATTTTTAACGTAAACGTGCTGCCCTCGCCCCGTACGGAATCCACCAGCACCGTGCCGCCTACGATTTCAAGGTTGGCGGTGACAACGTCCATGCCCACGCCGCGCCCGGAATAGGTCGTAACCGCGTCGTTCGTGGAAAAGCCCGGCATGAAGATAAACTGGTGTACCTCGCGGTCGGAGTATTCGGTGTCGGCCTTGGACAGCAGGCCGTTGTTCCTCGCCTTTTTTAAGATGGCTTCCCGGTTCAGGCCGGCGCCGTCGTCGTTGATGGTGATCAGTATCTCGCTGCCGGCGTTGACCGCCTTCAGCAGCACGGTGCCTTTTTCGCTCTTTCCGGCGGCAAGGCGCTGTTCCGGGATCTCGATGCCGTGGTCTATGGAGTTTCTGATGATGTGCATGATCGGGGCGTCGATGTGCTCGATGATGTTCTTATCGACCTCGGTCTCCTCGCCTATAAGAACAAGCTCGACGTCTTTATTGACTTTTTTATTCATATCCCTGACGATGCGGTGCATCTTCTGGAAAGAGTTTGAAACAGGCAGCATGCGGATCGACATGACGATATCCTGAAGCTCGTTAATGAGTTTTCTAAGCTCCTGGCTGCTCCTTTCAAATGTGTCGATGTGAAGATTGGCGACCTCCGGGTTTTTTGTGACCATCGACTCCGTGGTAACGATTTCACCCATGAGGTTCATAAGCTTGTCTAGTTTATTGACATTGACGCTGATGAAGTTCTGCTTGGCAATGACTTCGACAGCGGCCGCCGCCGTGGCAGCAGGCTTTGCCGCAACGGATTTTTCCTCGGTTTCCGGCTCATTTGGCTTAGGCTTCATTGAAGCGGGGAGCTCTTCACTGTCGGAGGATAGCGATAAGAGGCTGGAACTCTTGATGAACATGACTTCATCGCAAATCTTTTTGAGAATGTCCGGATTCTCTTCAGACTGCAAATACATGATAAACCCGCTCTTGATGATTTCGTCGCTTGCGGAATCTCCATTCAAGTCTTCGGGTTTGTGCACTAGCTTCTGGCAAAGCGGAGTCAGAGAAGTCACGACTCCGAATGCGCGCATATTCTCCATCTGGCAGCCTTCGTCAAAGACTATCTTAAGCTTGTAGTAAGGCGTGCCGTATTCGGTGGTATCCGCATCATACTCCGCGGCGCTGTCATTTGCCGCATCGGCGCCGGCGTCGGGAGCAGCGGAAGCCTCCTGCGGGGGTGTACTGCTGAGTATACTCGTTAAGTAGTTATGTACTTTATCGATCAACTCGCTGAAATCGCCTTCGGCTTTAATGCCGGCAGAGAGCTTGTCGACTTCCTGCTTGAAGATATCCGATGCTGCCAGCACAAGGTCGATGACGCCCTCGATTTCATCAGGGCCGGTGCGCGTTTGACCGGCGCGGATCTTGTCGAACAAGTCTTCAAGAGCGTGGGCGAGCTTGGATAGATATTCAAACTGCATCATTGCGGCCGAGCCCTTTATCGTATGCATGATGCGGAATATCTCATTTATGTGGTCGTCAGCCAGCTCTTTTTCTTTTTCGCTTTGAAGCAGCGTCTCCTCAAGTGTCTCCAGAAGCTGCTGTGTTTCAAAAATGAATACATCAAGCATCGGATCTATTTCAGCCATCATTGTCACCTACCTTTTCATCATATTCAGTTTATCAGCCCAGTTTCTTCATCGCGGCTATGATGCCTTCTTCTTTGAACGGCTTGACGATGAATCCCTTTGCGCCGGAGACGATCGCTTCGCGTACCATCGCTTCCTGGCCCATTGCAGATACCATTACGACTTTTGCCTTCGAATCCAGTTTCTGGATCTCCTTGAGAGCGTCTAGACCGCTCATTTCCGGCATGGTGATGTCCATTGTGACGATATCGGGCTGCAGATCCTTATACATCTGTACTCCGATAGCGCCGTTCTCAGCTTCGCCAACAACCTCGTAACCGTTCTTGGTGAGCATGTTCTTGATTGAGATCCGCATGAATGCAGCATCGTCAACTATCAGGACTGTGGACATTGTTCGCTTCCTCCTACATGTAAAAAAATATGATTTACTAAATAAATTTTTCCCCTGCGCCTACCGACTTTATCTTTAAAGCTCCCGTATCCATGTAAAGCTCGATCGTGCGCCCGTGCGTCCCGCCGGTATCGTTTGCCTGGACAGGTATGCCGAGTTGTTTTAGGACGGCAAGACTGGCGGCCGCGTTGCGTTCGCCGATTTTCAACATGTCATTGTTCTGCGTTTTGCCGAACATGTGCGCGCCCCCCGCGATTTTAGCGACAAGCTGCGTCCTTGCCGCTCCTATGCGTCCCAGTTGGTTTATCAGCTCGATGATTGCCGAGTCGGCGAATTTTGCTATATTCTGGCCTTCATAACCTTTGTATGTCGGAAGCATGACATGCGCAAGGCCGCCTATCTGCTTCGCTTTGTCGAAGAGCGTGATACCAACGCACGATCCAAGCCCTAAAGTCGTGAGGACGTCCGGATGTTTTCCAACTTTAAGATCAGCCATGCCAACAACGATAACTCCCATATCAAACGCCATGCATCAACACGCGCAAACAGCCCATATCAGACTGCGTGGCGTTAACGTCGACGCTGCACCTTTCTATAATAATCTCCAAGCTAGCTGTCCAATCCTAACGATTTTATCAGTATTTTATATGAATTGTAATCGGGAATCAAGAAGAAATGTCCGGCAATGTCTCCTTCGAGGTCGTTGAACTGCGTCTTGAGGAACAGCACAGAGTCTCCGATCGTGCCGTATTCGATAGTCGCAATGCTTATTATCGCCCCCAGCATGTCCATGGCCAGCTGCGGTACTGAAGGTATTACATGAAGCCCTGTCAACGCCGATATCGCTGATAGGAAAGATCCTACAAGGATGTTCGCGATCTCGAGCAAAGTATCTTTTTCAATGTCTGTGAGTATGAAATCATTGGAAAGAGCGTCGCGCACCGGCTCGTTCATAGCATGTGAAACCATAGCCATGACGTCTTTCATCCCGAGCAGAAGCAGGATGTAGCCGTTCAAGTCGCCCGATACATTGATAAGTACCCCGGCTACAAGGGTTTCCGGCCCCTCCATAATACTGACGATCTCATTGAACGGTACAACAGAGGAGTCCGGAACACTCATGGTTATCCTCTTATTGAGCAGACCCGCCAGCGCAGAGGCCGCATTTCCTGCACCTATATTACCAATTTCTTTGAAAACGTCAAGATGTTTTATCATGTTATCATGTGTTTCGCTCATAGTATGCCTCCGCATGTGCAGATATTAGTGCATTTTTCTTACTGATTTGTATCCTTTATTAAGTCTCGGAATTTTTTAACCGATACATTAGTTAGCGGCTTATTACCAGGTGTTAGGGGTGACGCGCCAGTAGGCGCGTAGGAGCTAGGAATTAGGAGATAGTGAGGACGAGGGCTGCGAAGCTAGTGTAGAGTGTTGAGTGGGATTGAAAAAGCTTTCGACTCTGTCGGAGACCGGAGGGGGTATCGAGCAAACGCCAATATAAAAGGCGAGTATCAGTGCTGCGTTTTCGAAATGACTACATAAAGATTGCGTTGGATTCTTTCGGCTGCCAAGGCGGGAGCTCGAAGGAATACCCCCGGTATTTCAAGAGATTCCAACGAAGGCAGACGGAAGAAGACGACGTAAGATTTGTGCAGGACTTTCGGAAACGGAGCGCTATAGGGGGAACTGGTTCCCCATGGAAGGCGCGACAGTTGGTAATTATTTGGTGCAAATGTATTCTCCGCAGAGAATACTCGCGACTAGGAGGAGTAAAAGTGAATGCTTTTAAGACATTTCCGAATTTGCTTAAGCCTTTGAAGATCGGTAATACTGTTTTCCGCAACAGGATGTTCTGCGCTCCTACCGGCAGCGCCGATGTTGTATACGACGGGCAACCCAGTATCGACGTGGTCATGTACTTCGAGAGAATGGCCATCGGCGGGGCTGCGACCGTCGCCGACGGCGGCGTTGCGGTCGACCCCGCCGCGTTCCGCGAGGGACGCTCGCCGCGTGAGATAACGAGGATCAGCAACTACAACTTCCCGCGCTTCGCAAGCGCAGTCACGCGGCATGGTGCGGTCGCGTCCATCGAGCTGCTGCACACCGGCTCCGCGCCGCACCCGTCAACTCGCGGAACGGGCCTGACTCTCGAAGGCCCCGTCGATATGATGCATCGCAACGGCGCCAAGGTAGTCGCGATGACGGAGGAGCGCATAATCGAAGTTGCGGAAGGATACGGGAAAGCCGCGCTCGCTGCAAAGAACGCAGGGTTCGGCATGGTTGCGATACACGCGGCGCACGGACGCGCGCTCCAGGAGTGGATGTCGCCTTCCATGAACACGCGCGCGGACAAGTATGGCGGAAACACGGAAAACCGCTGCAGGTTCGCGGTAATGGCGGTAGACGCCATACACCGGCTGTGCGGGAATGATTTCCCGGTCGAGATACGCATTAGCGGGAGCGAGATAATCCCGGAAGGATACGGCGTGGACGAAGGCTGCCGCATCGCAGAACAACTGGACGGCCATGCAGACATAATAAACGTCTCGGTGGGGAGCCTCGACGGCAATAACGCGGAATCCTTCGCGCGCACGCACCTGAGCCAGTTTTACCCGCAAGGCCGCAACGTGGAAGTTGCCGCGGAAATAAAGAAGCATGTTAAAAAGTCGCTCATCGGCATTGCGGGAGGCCTGAGCGACCCTTATTATATGGAAGAAGTGCTCGCCTCAGGCAAGGCGGACATTGTCTACATGGCCCGCCAGCTTGTCTGCGACCCCGACCTGCCGAATAAAGTACGCGCGGGCAAGCCGGAAGAGATACGCAAATGCCTGCGCTGCCTGCAATGCTTCACCGAGCTTGTGAGCCACGGCGACCTCCTGTGCGCGATAAACCCGGAGTCGAACCGCGACCGCGAGAGTTTCTACGCCCTGCCCGCGCCTGTCAGGCAGAAGGTGCTTGTGATAGGCGGCGGTATAGCGGGGATGCAGGCTGCGCTGTCCGCCGAAAAGCACGGGCACGAAGTGCTGCTGTGCGAAAAAGGCGGGGAGCTTGGCGGAATGATACTGTGCGAAAGGGACGTTCCGTTCAAAGAGCGCCTGCATGAGTACATCGAGCAGCAGAAGAGGCGCGTCGCCGCCTCAAGCATAGACTTGCGGCTGAACACCGCCGTGACCCCGGAGTACGCGATGAACGAGCAGCCCGACGTGATAATTGCGGCTGTCGGCTCGGAGCCGGTGACCCCGGGGATACCGGGAATAGGCAGCGCAAATGTCTATCAGGCGGCCGAGGTATTTGGCGACCCCGGGCTTGCAAAGGGGAAAGTTGCGATCCTCGGGGCCGGGTTTGTCGGCGCAGAACTTGCGATATATCTGAAAAAACATCACAGCCGCGACGTCGTCATCATAGAAATGCAAGGCGAGATGAGCGACGGCGGCAACAGATGCCACAAACGCGCGATCGAGGATATTCTTGGGCAGGAGGGCATTACTATTCGCTTCAACGCAAAAGCTGCCGGAATCACGGATAAGGGCGTCGCCTGCGAGACGCCGGACGGGGAGCTGTTTGTCGAAGCCGACACGGTGGTCCATGCGGTAGGTATGAGGCCCCTCCAGAACGAGGCGCTGAGTTTCCACGGCTGCGCGCCCGAGTTCCACATGATAGGCGAATGCCGTAAAGCGTCAAACATTCTGTTCGCCAACAACACTGCCTACACCGCCGCAAGGTTTATAGGGCGGTATTAGGGGTGACGCGCCAGTAGGCGCGTAGGAGTTAGGGGTTAGGGGTTAGGAGCTAGTGAGGACGGGGATGCGGGAGTCGCGCCTTTGACGTAGTGTTTTAACTGTGAACATCGTTTACACTTGTTTGAGTTGTACAAAATTTAGTAAAGGTGTTGACTTGTATTGTGTAATTTCATATAATTGCACGATATTCTATAAATTAGCGTATACACAGTGTTCGGCAGAAATTTTGGCGCATAAAATGGTTAAGGAGGCACAGTGCAAATGAGAAAATCCGCACGTTTTGTAGTTGACACCCACGTCCACTCCCAGAGGCACGCCGCCGGGAAAGCGCTTAAAGAAAGACTTAAGGAAACAGGGAAAGACAGCATAGACTACTCCGACCTGAACGCGACGATGGGCGGTCTGGAGACATACGACAACTCACCGAGGCTGCTCTACGACATGGAGTGCTACGGAGTCGACATGTGCGTCCTCCAGCCGGCATTCGGCATGAGCAACGAACTCAACATCGAGCTTGTGGAAAAATACCCGGACAAGTTCGTCGCGTTCTGCAACGCAGTGGGTAACAGGAACCGCGGCCCCGAATGGACCTTCAAGGACACTTGCAGCGAAATCGACGCCCTGCTCGCCACAGGCAAGTACTGCGGCATAGGCGAAGGCGCGCCGAGCCGCCCGACGCGCGCGGGCCCCGGCAAGACCTACAACATGTCCGAAAGGATGGACGAGCTGCGCATGATCTGCGATCTCGGCCGCAAGCACGCAGTGCCGGTCACAGTACATACAGGCACGGCGGGCGGCTACCCGATAACCCACACCTTCTGGCCGGAGGACTGGAACCCGTACTGGATACACGACATAGCCGCAGAGTACCCGGACGTCACTATAATCTTCGCCCACGGCGGCATGCAGGGCGGGTACATGACGGACCTCGTCGACCAGTGCATCCTCGTCACATCGAACTATAATAATGTATATCTGGAAACCGGCCTGTACTGGACGGAACTATACGATAAAGCGCTCAGGTATCCGAATGTGGGGCCGGAGAAGCTGATTTGGGGCTCAGACTGGGGCGCCAGCCAGCCGATAATCACCAGAATGGGGAACAATCCGCAGTCGTTCAGCATGCAAGTCCACAGCGAAGGCATCGTCAAGCATCAGGTGGATGTTATGGGATGGAGCCTCAAACAAGTAGACAGGCTTGATATTTCGCAGGACGACGTCAACCTCATCCTAGGGGGCAACGCGGCGCGCATATTCAAGCTCAAGCTCCCGCTCACCCGCATGTTCCGCGTTTAGAGCGCTATATTTCAGTGGCCACTGAAGGGAGGTATATATGTTAAGGTTTATTATCCGGCGGTTGCTGTTGCTGATCCCCACGATGCTTGGGATAACATTCGTGGTGCTCTTGTTCATTACAATAACTCCAGGCGACCCTATAAAGGCGATGGCAGGCGACCAGTTCACCGAAGAAGAAATAGAGCAGATGCGTGAAGACTACGGGCTAAACGACCCGTTCTTCGTGAGATATGTGAGGTTCATCGGTAATGTCCTGCAGGGCGATTTCGGCATTTCGTTCAGGACAAAAAGGACAGTCATGTCCGATTTGACGATGCGGCTCCCGTACTCGATGATGCTGGTCACGATCAGCATGGTCCTCGCCATTTGCATAGGCGTTCCGCTGGGTATTTTCGCAGCGACGCACCAATACTCATGGAAGGATAACTCAGCGATATTCGCTTCGCTGTTTTGCGTGTCCATGCCAAGCTTCTGGTTTGCCCTGATGCTCATCCAGCTTCTGTGCGTCAGGTTAGGGCTGCTGCCGGTGGCGGGCGTGGAAAGCTGGAAGGGCTGGATACTGCCGTCTGTAGCGGGGTCTCTGGGGTATGCAGCCACGATTGCGCGCCAGACAAGGTCAAACATGCTTGAAGTCATCAAGCAGGACTACATTATCACAGCGCGCGCGAAGGGGCAGGCGGAGGTCGTCGTCCGTTACAGGCACGCGCTGAAAAACGCCGTGATCCCGGTCATCATGATAGTAGGGTCTATCTGGGGCATGGCGATAGGCGGCTCCATGATAACAGAAACCATTTTCTCGATACCGGGCCTTGGCAGCTATACTTTAGGCGCTCTGCAGAACAGGGACTACCCGGTCATCCAGAGCAGTATTTTCTTCATGTCCACAATATTCTCACTGGTGCTGCTCCTCATAGACATTGTCTTTGCGATCGTCGACCCGCGTATCCGTTCGCAATTCTCCAGAAAAAAGAGAAGAGCCGCTAAAACTTTAAAGGAGGCGTAGCTATGAGCGACGGAACTTCAAAAGAGCCTGTAGTAAGCAAGAAACAGTCGAGGCTCGGCGAGATTTGGCGCCGGCTGAAAAAGAACAAAGCGGCAATGATTTCGCTTTTTGTCATCCTCTTTGTAATACTTGTAGCCATATTCGCCGATTTTATCGCGCCGTACCCGTACTCTTTCCAGGATTACGACAAATCATTCGCCCCGCCCAGCCGCGAAAACCTTCTCGGCTGCGACAGACTGGGGCGCGATATCCTCAGCCGCCTGATCTACGGTTCGCGCCAGTCGCTGCAGCTTGGCGTCCTCGCAACTGCAATGGCAGCGACAATGGGCATCATTATTGGAACGATTGCAGGGTACTTCGGCGGTTGGGTGGATAACATCATCATGCGTTTTATGGACATCTACCAAAGCATACCGATGTTCCTGCTGTGCGTCACCCTTGCGGCGATCATGGGGCCGAGTCTTAAAAACGCGATACTGGCGATAGGTATCTCGATGATACCCGGGCCTTCCCGGCTCATGCGCGCTTCGATCCTGAGCGTCCGGGAAAGGGAGTTCATCGAAGCGGCCAGGACCATCAACGCCTCGCACGGGCGCATCATGCGCAAGCATATCGTTCCCAATGCGATCGCGCCGATAATCGTGTCGGTCACGATGAGCATAGGTATGAACATCCTTTCCGGCGCCGGCCTGAGCTTCATCGGCCTCGGCGCGCAGCCCCCCATGCCGGAATGGGGCGCGATGGTGTCCGACGCGCGTAACTTCATGAGAGAGCACGGCACACTTGCCCTCTATCCGGGCATTTGCATCATGCTGACAGTATTGGCATTCAACCTGTTGGGCGACGGGCTCAGGGACGCATTAGACCCGCGCCTCAAGACATAGAGGTGGCTGCGTGAAAGTATATTTTGGAGGTTGGAATGTCAGATAACATACTTGAAATACGTGATCTGGTAGTCGAATACCACACAGACGCCGCGGTCGTCCATGCGGTGAGCGGCGTGAACCTCAGCGTCAAGCGCGGCGAGACCATCGGGCTGGTCGGGGAGACCGGCGCCGGCAAGACCACGATCGCGCGCGCTATCCTGCGCGTCCTGCAGACTCCGCCCGCGAAGTACTGCGGGGGCGAGATAATGTTCGAAGGACAGGACCTGATGCAGCTTACGGAGAAGCAGATGCGCGACATTCGCGGCGGCAAGATCGCCATGATCTTCCAGGACCCGATGACTGCGCTCAACCCCATAGAGAGGGTGGGCTTCCAGATAGGCGAGGCGATAAAGCTCCACAACAACATCAAGCGCGTGGAGGCCGAGAAGATGGCTTGCGACATGCTTGAGCTGGTGGGGATACAGGCGGAGAGGAACACTGAGTTCCCGCATGAGTTCTCCGGGGGGATGAGGCAGCGCGTCGTAATAGCGATGGCGCTTGCGTGCAACCCTGCGCTGCTGCTGGCGGACGAGCCGACAACAGCCCTCGACGTGACCATCCAGGCACAGATTCTCGAAGTGATGCAGTCGCTCAAGGAGAAGTTCAACACATCGGTCGTGATGATAACGCATGACCTCGGCGTCGTTGCGAGCAGCTGCGACTCCGTCGCCATCATCTATGCAGGCGAGATCGTCGAATACGGAACAGTGCGGCAGATATTCAAAGAGACCGCGCACCCGTATACTGTCGGCCTTTTCGGCTCCATACCCAAGCTGGATTCTACGGAGCCGAGGCTCAAGCCGATAAAGGGCCTCATGCCCGACCCGACGAACCTTCCGCAAGGGTGCAGGTTCTATGAGCGCTGCCCGGAGGCGGCGAAAGAGTGTTCTTTGAAATCCCCCGATGTTGTCGAGGTATCGCCCGGCCACCGGGTAAAATGCGTTTTGGCGGGGAGGGGTAACTAATGCCGGCATTGCTTGAAGTCAAAAACCTGAAGAAGTATTTCAGAAACAAAGCGGGTATGCTGCACGCCGTCGACGATATAAGCTTCACGCTGGATGCGGGCAAGACGCTCGGCGTCGTGGGGGAGTCCGGCTGCGGAAAAACTTCACTCGGGCGGACCATACTCCACCTGATCGAGCCCACCGACGGCGAGATATACTTCGACGGTATGGACCTGTCGAACCCGTCGAAGAAAGAGCTCGCTAAAGCACGCGAAAAGATGCAGTTCATTTTCCAGGACCCTTACTCTTCGCTGAACCCCCGCATGTCGGTCAGCGAGACCATAATGGAGGCGTTTATCATCCAGGGCAAGCTCTCCAAGCAGGCGATGAGGGAAGAGACCCTGAAACTGATGGATACAGTCGGGCTGGCCATGCGCTTTGAGAACTCATACCCGCATGAGCTCGACGGCGGGCGGCGCCAGCGCATAGGTATCGCGCGCGCGCTTGCCCTGAACCCGAAGTTCGTCGTTTGTGACGAGCCGGTGTCGGCGCTCGACGTGTCCATACAGGCGCAGATCATCAACCTCATGCTCGACCTGCAGGAAGAGCGCGGCCTGGCTTACATATTCGTCACGCATGACCTGTCCGTCGTCAAATACATATCGGACGACATCATGGTCATGTACCTTGGCAATATGGTCGAGAAGGCGCCTGCGGACGAGCTTTTTGAGAAACCGCTGCACCCGTACACGCAAGCGCTCCTCTCAGCGATCCCGACTGTGGACTTAGACGATGTAAGGGAACGCATTATCATGCAGGGTGAGCTGACTTCACCCATCAACCCAAAGCCCGGCTGCCGCTTCATGGACAGGTGCCGCTTCGCGTCGGAAGAGTGCGCGCAGCCGCAGACGCTGGATGAAGTATCGCCGGATCACTTCGTTGCCTGCTGCAAAAGCAGTCAAAATATTAATCTGGAGGCGAAAAAATGAAAAAGAGCAGAGTATTAGCCGTATTACTGTGCGTCGTGATGCTGCTTGCATTAGCAGCGGCATGCGGCGACAAGGAGGACAGCAGCACATCACAGGGAAGTACCGGCAGCACCGACTCCGGCCAAAGCTCGGGCGATGTACCCACATTTCCCAGCGGCGGCGCGACGACCCCTGACGGGGGCGGGCAAACCGGCAGCACAGACACCCAGGGCAGCACAGACGCTGTAGCGCCTATCACCGGGCGCGACACATTGAACGTCGCAACGACAGTGGACGCCGGAACGCTGGACTGCACGCAGACGGGCGGCGATATGTTCCCGGTGCTCCTTAACATCAACGAGACATTATGGCAGGTCGACATCGACGGTTCGGTCCGCCCTTTGCTGGCTGATAGCTGGGAATGGGTAGCGGACGACCATATGGTCGTAAACCTCAGAAGGGACGTTTTCTTCGCGTGCGGCAATCCGTTCACGACGGAAGACATCCTGCTGACGTTCGCGCTCAACGAAGAGGCGGGCCCGAGGGGAAGGCCCAGGGTCCAGACGACAGACCATGAAAGGACAAAAGCCATCGACGAGTATACGCTTGACTGGTATCTGCCCGCCCCCAGCATCCTGCACTGGACAGTGGGGAGCGACTGCCCTATGGTATGCTCAACATGCTATGACGCTGACAAACAGGCTGTGACGCCCTGCGGCACGGGGCCCTATACAGTAACAGACTATGTCGTGAACAGCCATATTGCCTTGGCTCTGCGCGACGATTACTGGGGCTTCAGCGCGGACGGCATATTCAAACCGACCATCAAGAACATCACTTACAGAGTCCTGCAGGAGCCTTCGCAGAGGGTCAACGCTCTGCAGACAGGGCTTGTCGACGTTGCGACAGTCTCCCTGACGGACGTCAGCTTCGTCCAGGGCTTGGACGACTACGTTGTAGTGGCGAGGCCCGGGCAGAGCTGGCTGGCGATGGGCTTCAACATCTCCGCGGACGGCATCCTGGGCGACCCTGAAGCGCGGTATGCCATTATGCACGCGATAAACAGGAAAGTCATAGGCGACCTTGTATATAACGGGCTTGCCTATGTCATGGACGCACCGTTCACGACGGCGAACCTCGACCATGAAAAACGGTTCGAGAACGCGCATCCTATATATTCCATCGGCTACGACCTTGACCGCGCCAAAGAGCTTGCGGAAAAGAGCGGCCTGAGCGGCAAGACCATCAGGCTCATCAACGGCGGCACGTCCGAGCAAATAGCCGCTTGCGAGCTGGTGCAGAACATGCTCGAGCAGATCAACGTGAATGTCGAGATACACACATATGACGGCCCGTCGTTCACTGAAGCTCAGTGGGATAAGGACGCCTATGAGATCTCTATCCGCAACGGCATGTGCCCGAACCTGAGGACAGGGGATAACTATGTCAACGCTGTCATTAACAACGCGATATGGAACATCCCGGAAAACTGGGCGAACGGGAACGGCCCGCGCTATTTCGAGATAGTGCGCCAGTCCCTGAGCACCATCGACCCCAACAAGCTCAGCGACATCCTGTGGGAACTCATGCAGTACTACATAGAGACAAGCCCGACCTACGCGCTTGTAGGGTTTGACACATACACCGCGTTCTCCAAAGACTTGGATCTGAGCGGCTTCAGGCACAGGGCCATAGGGTTCTACTACCCGATGGAGTTCGTGTTCAGATAATGCCGGAACAGCTACTCTGCAGAGAAATGAATACCGATCCTGCCTGAACAAATTCTAAGGTATCAGTCACCGCCGTATGTGAATAGGGTGAACCATCATGTACGGCGGTGATACTTATTACAGCGTTTTCATAAATATATGCAAAGGAGAGTTTTCAATGGATAAAGAACTGACCTCCGAAGAAATACTGGCGGACCCCAAGAACCTCGTGTGCGTGTGCAACCACGACGGGTCCGAAGGAGGCATGCCGCTGTGCTCGCACCGCACTATTTGCAATGAGTGCGTCATAATCCACAGGGTCGAAGGCGGTATCCCCACATGTATCCGTTTATACACGGACCATCAGTTTCCGCTGCCGGACATGAAGGTGCGCTTCGCCAACGAGGCTGAGTGGCTTGCAGACCCTGATAACATCAGATGCCGCTGCGAGTCGGAGACATGCCAGTACCACGGAAAGTGCAAGGAATGCGTTGCGCTGCACAGGTACAAAAAAGGTTTCCCGTCATGTTTCCCGACTTTCCCCGTTAAAGCGGACGCGGACATCACTGCCGCGCATTGATATGCCGCGCATTGATATGTCGCGCACTGATATGTTGCATCGGGAAAACCCCATATATCAAATAAAGGAGGAGAACTATGGCGCGGGAATATTGGAAATGGCCTGAGTCGTCCTGGGTATCCGGCGAGGCGGATTTGAAGGGCTCCGGAGCCGTGACTGCGGGCGTGGACGTCGGTACGACGAGCACGAAAGCCGCCGTTCTGAGCGGCGGGAAGCTTGCAGGGTATGCCATCATACACACGGGCGCCGACTTTGGAAAAGCCGCGAAAGACGCGATAGCCAAGGCGACCGAAGGCTCCGGGCTTGCGGTTTCGGACATACCGGCCGTCGCGGGCACGGGCTTCGGCAAGAAAAACGCCGGCTTCGCATCGAAATTCTTCGATGAAGTCAACTGCCATGCTAAAGGCGCAAGGTATATCTACGGGCCGGACGTGCGCACAGTCATAGACATGGGCGGGCAGACAGTCAAGGCGATCCGTCTTTTCGACTGGGACAGGGTCCGCGATTTCATGCTGAACGATAAATGCGCCACCGGGGAGGGAAGGAACATCGAGGTCCTGTGCGACATGCTGCACATAGATATAACCGAGATCGGCCCGAAGTCCCTCGAGGCGGAAAAAGACCCCGAGCCGGTGAGCACGACATGCCTGGCATTTGCGAAAACAGAGACTCTGGGCTTGTTCGGCAGGCCGGAGTTCAAGAGTGAGAAGCTGAGCGAAGCAGAAGTATATGCTTCGCATTTGTTTGCGATCGCCTGGAGGATAATGGGCGTCGTGGGAAAACTTTCCCCGCTGGACGTCGGCGAGATTCAGATAGACGGCGGGCTGGCATTCACCGGCGGGCTGGCAAAAAACCCCGGCATCACCGCCCGCATCGAGCGTGAGCTCGGCATAACAGCCGCAAGCGGGGATATCGACCCGATGCTTGCCGGCGCCATTGGCGCTGCTCTGCTGTGCCAGTGAGAGGAGGATGGAATATGGACTTTAAGAAACTTATAGCCGGCCGCCATGATTATGCAAGGGCGTGGAAACAGCGCACCGGCGGAAAAGTGCTCGGCTGGTTTGAGACATATTTCCCTGAGGAGCTGGCCTACGCGGCGGGCATGCTGCCAGTGCGGATACTTGCGGAACACGAGCCGGATGCGCTCAGCGACAAATATATTTACGGGGCGTGCTACCCTGTCAGGGATATGGCCAACCAGCTCCTGCTGGGCAGGATGGACTACATAGACGGTTTTGTGAACACAGAGGGATGCCAGTGGATGTTCCATGTTTATGAAGTGATGACCAACGTACATCCGGAGTTATTCAAGCACTACCTGTTTTTACCCGACTACACCGAGTCAAAATCATCGAAAGACGTTCTTCGCTCCGAACTGAATGTGCTCAAGAGCAGGTTTGAGGAATGGACAGGGAAACAGATAACAGACGAGGCGCTCGACAATGCCATTGAGATATACAATAAAAACCGCCTTCTGCTGCGCAGGATATGCGAGCTCAGGCGCGCGGACAAGCCCGTGATTCTCGGCTCGGAGTTCATGGACATGCTGCTGGCGGATCAGGTGATGGATAAAGCGGAGATGAACGATATACTGGAAAAGTTCGTCGGCGAGCTGGAGAGCAGGCCGGGGCGGGATATGGTGCGCCTCATGCTCATCGGCAGCGAGACCTGGGACAGCAAGCTGGAAGAGCTTATCGAATCCCTTGGCGGAAACGTGGTGATCGACGAGCTTGAAAACGGCACCAACTATTACTGGAACAACATCTTACCGCAGAAGGACAGGCTCATGTCAATAAGCCTGAGGTACCTCTCAAGGAACAACCACCCCGTGAAGGATAGCAACTGGAGGAGGAGGCCTGCGCGCATATTCGAGCTCGCGGAAGATTTTTATGTGGACGGCGCGATAATCGCCAAACAGATATACTGCCTCCCGCACGGCACAGACAACTATGAAGTGTGGAAGACACTCAGGGAAAGGAACATACCGTTCCATTACTTTGAACGCGACATGTCCGTACCCAAAGAAGAGACGGAACTGCATATGGAAGCGTTCATGAATGTGCTCCGCGAAGGCCTCACCCGGCTCGTCGGATGGCACAACAAAGCAGAGATTTAGGAGGTGGCGCGTTTATGAAGAAGAGTCAGATTTGGGAAACAAGGCCGCTGGAATGCTGGCAGCTCGCAAAAGAGATCAGGCGCAGCTACGACGGCGCGATCGCGGGCAAGGATAAAGTGCTCGGACAGGGCATGTCCGGGATGACCCTCGACTGGTCGTCTGCCTTTCCGGCTATACGCGTAGTTGAAGATAACCCTGTCGGTTCGATGATGGCGGCGCAAAACGAACCATTTGCCCGCAAAGCGCGCCTGGCCTGCGAAGTGCGCGGCTGGGGCCGCGAGATTTGCGGCTACCACGGCAACTGCTGGGGCGCACAGTTCCTCGGGCATACGGCGGACGGGAAGCCGTTCCCGGAGCGGTACTTCACTGTTCCGTTCCCGTGCGTATGCGACTCGCATATAAAACGCGGCCAGCAAGCGCGCGATTTCAAGCCGATTCCGCGCTGGACGAACGACTTCACGATGTACATCGGCGAGCGCGACGAGCACAGGGAAGAAGCGATGCTCGACCACAGAAGGTATAACACGCTCAGGATGCTCAATGAGATGGAAGTCGTCTTCGGACAGAAGCTCGACGACGAGCGGCTGTTTGAGATGGCGAAGGCGTACGGCCAGGTATCGCAGCACAGGACAGACATAACATATTTCATGACATTCAAACCGTCCCCGCTGACGGTCAAGGATATGTACTCATTCTTCCAGCTCAGGCCGTCGCCCAAAATGGGGCCGAACGTCCTGGCCGATTTCTGGAAGTCGCTGCGCGACGAGGTCGAGTACAGGGTGAAAAACCAGATTGCAGCAGTGGGTAACGAGAGGTTCCGCTGGATAGAGGCGCATCCGCCGTCCTGGCATTTCCTCAAGTATTACCGCTATATGGAAAGGTACGGCGCGGTATGCCTCGGCTCGCAGTATTCGAACCTCAGGGAGATGAAGATAAACGACGACGGCACATATAAAGTCAGAGACTATACGGAGCCCATGTACCCGTCGGACATTGAGCTGACGACAAGGGAAGACGCGGTCCGCTTCATGGTGACCCCGGACGCCCGCTCGCCGAGGCATTGGAAGATCGAGGAGTACACCGAGCCGGATAAGCTCAACCAGATGATCAAAATATACAACGCGGACGGAGCGCTGCTCGGCCTCTGGCGATGCGGCGTGGGATGCACCCTCCTCAGGAAAGAGCAGGCGATGCGCCTGCGCGAGGAAGGGTACAGCGTCATGGTTTACGAGGGCAGCCAGCCGGGCGACCGCGTCGACCTCGACGAAAAGCGTTTCCTCGAGCAGCTTGACACATGGATGGAAAGCCTCGGCTTCCAGATGCTTGACGACGATTGAGAAAGGGGGGGCAAAGAATGATTATCGCAGGAATCGACGCCGGAGCCGAAAACACCAAAGCTGTGATCATAAAAGACGGCAAAGTGATCGGGCGCGCGGCGGAGTCCACGGGCGGCGCCGACAGGCCGGAGCAGGTGCGCAAGGCGTATGACGAAGCGCTCAAGGCCGCAGGAGTCAGCGCCGGCGACGTTGAAAGCGTTATTGCTACGGGCAAAGGCAAGTTCGACGTGTCGTTCAGCGCCGGGCATGTCACGGAAACGATAGCTGCAGCGCATGCTGCAAGGTCATATTACGCGGACGCGACTTCGGTAATGAGTGTCGGGGCAGATGAGACGCTTGCCGCGACAATAGGCGACAAGCGCCTGATAAAGGAGTTTGTGCTCAACCAGAAGTGTACGGCGGGGCTTGGCACGTTCCTCAAGTATCTTGCCGCAAGGCTCGGCATACCGGAAGGGCAGGCCGGCGCCGATACGCAAGACGCGGGGCCTGTCAACGAAGGATGCGTCGTCTTCTCGGAGCTGGACGCGCTCAGCCTCATAAGCAACGGCGCCGCTCCGAAAGCGGTGATGGCGTCCGCTGTAAAAGCAGCCGCAGTCCGCGCCGCCAATGTCATGAACGACCTGACACTGCCGTCGAACGAGCGCGCGGTGCTTATCGGCGGGCTTACGAAGAACGCGCTGTTTGTCCGCGTGCTGGAAGAAACGGTAGGCTTCAAGTTCCTCATTCCGGAGGATGCGGAGTACAGCGGCGCGATCGGCGCGGCCCTGAGCGGGGGGAATGTCTCCTAATGTTAGGAAGAAAGGAATTGATGCGTATATGAAAAGCAAAGTAATGGGCGTAGCCGAAGCCATGGACTTCATAAAAGACGGGGATACGATAGTGATGTCCTCGGCGAGCATGGTCGGGTTTCCCGAATATGTCGTCAAGTCACTCGAGGACAGGTATCTTGAGACGAAACACCCGGCGGGGCTCACGCTTTACGCCGGCTGCGGACAGGGCAGCATGCTCAGATACGGCGCGGGCGACAGGTTCGGGCATCCGGGGTTCCTCAAACGCATAGTTTGCACGCACCCGCAGGTGACGCCCGTCGTCGGCAAGTTTATAGACGACGCGGAAATAGAGGCCTATGTGTTCCCGCAGGGCGTGCTGCAGCAGCTATACCGCTGCACAGCGGCGAAGCAGCCTGGATTGCTCACAAAAATCGGGATAGGCACATACATAGACCCACGCCAGGACGGCGGGAAACTGAACAGCAAAACGACGGAAGACCTCGTCGAGCTGATGCCCGTCGACGGCGAGGAATACCTGTTTTTCAAGACAAGGCCTATCAACGTCACGATAATCAGGGGAACTACTGCCGACGAGCTTGGCAATGTGACAATAGAAGAAGAAGCGCTGAAGCTGGAGATACTGGAGATAGCGCTTGCCTCGAAAGCGTCGGGCGGCAAAGTCATCGTGCAGGTCAAGCGGGTTGCGGCGGCCGGAACGCTCAATGCGAAAGACGTCATCGTGCCCGGGGAGATAGTAGACGCCGTAGTAGTAGCCGAGGAGCAGGAGGAATACCACAGGCAGACTGCGGGAACGATATACAGCCCGTATTTAAGCGCTGAGATGATATGCCCGCCCGGCGAGGTGTCAAAGCCCAAGGACGTCCTCGCTGCGGATGACATAATATGCCGCAGGGCGGTGTACGAGCTTTACCGCGGCGCCGTAGTGAATGTCGGCGTCGGCGTCGGCGTAGGCGTCGGGGCGGTTGCGGACGTGGAAGGCGTGATAAAGGACGTCACGTTCACACTGGAGCTTGGGACGTTCGGCGGCACGCCGCAGAGCAGGACGGATTTCGGTTCAGCTGTGAATACGACGTCGTTTTTGGCGCATCCTTCTATGTTTGACTTCTACCATGGCGGCGGGCTTGACATTGCGTTTCTCGGCGCGGCGCAGATCGACAGCGAAGGCAATGTCAACGTCAGCAAATTCGGAGGCCGCGCGGGCGGGCAGGGCGGATTCATAGATATCAGCCAGACCGCCAAGAAAGTCGTGTTCTGCACGACCTTGACGGCAAAAGGCTTCGAATGCGCCGTGGAAGCAGGAAAGCTCATCATCAAAAAAGACGGCAGTATACCGAAAATCGTGGATAAAGTGGACCAGATCACATTCAGCGGGAAACTGTCGCGCGAAAAGGGGCAGGAAGTGGTCATATGCACCGAGCGCGCCGTGTTCCGCCTCGTGAAGGATGGCGTGATGCTCACTGAGATCGCTCCCGGCATCGACCTTGAAAAAGACGTGCTCGCGCGCATCGGCATTAAACCGATCGTCAGCAGCGACTTGAAAGTCATGGACGCGCGCATCTTCGTGCCGGGCCGCATGGGATGTTTTGATTAAAATAGTAATTTGTAGTTACAAAAATAGTAGGAGGTAAATCACAGTGAAAGATTTTAAGGGGAAAATCGCATTTATTACTGGAGGCGGATCGGGCGCCGGGCTGGGGCAGGCGAAGCTGTTCGCAAAGTCGGGGATGAAAGTCGCGATCGCGGACGTACGGCGCGACGCGCTGCACAATGCAGTTGCTGAAATAGTGGACTTTGCGGGCTGCAGTGTCAAAGACGTCCTGCCGCTCTGCTTCGACCTCACAGACCGCAAAGCGTACACGGAAGCCGCCGACACAGTGGAAAAAGTATTCGGAGGGCCGCCTCATCTGCTTATCCAGACTGCGGGCGTCAACTCGTTCGGCCCTGTTGAAGCCTCGACCTTCGACGACTTTGACTGGGTGGTGGGCGTATGTTTCGACCACGTCGTCAACGGCCTTGTGATCTTCGTGCCGCGCATGATAAGGGCATACGGCGGCACGGACGGAGTGCCGAAGGAGGAATTCCACGTCGCGGCGACTTCGTCCATGGGCGGCTTCAACGGCGGGGCCGGAACCGGCCCGTATTCCGCGGCGAAAGCGGCTGTCAATAACCTTATATACAGCTATGCGCAGGCTTTGCAAGTATACGGCGGCGGCGCGACAGTGCTGACCCCTGCAAACATCAACTCAAACATCGGCAATGCCGAGAAGTTCCGCCCCGAGCAATATCAAAACAGGGGATACCATGTATCCGAAGGCACGATGGCGCATCTTAGCAAGATACATTCGCAGGGCATCGACCCCGTGGAGCTTGCGGGATACCTGAAAGAGGGCATCGAAAACGGCCGCATCCTCGTCATGCCGTTCGGCCCGCCGGAAGGCTGGGCTGCCATGCTGCGCAACAGCCATGAAATGATCGAGAACTACACGCTCACAGCGGAAGAACGCCGTATCAAGAATGAAGAGCGCATGAAGAACGGCCCCGGCGGCCCGCCGCGCGGCGGCGACGACTGGTCTGTGCCGGAAGGCGGGGAAGCGTTCGGCGGCGCGCGCAAGGACCTCGACTACATAGACCCGAGCAGAAACCCGAAATGGTAGTTATAAAAGTTCCTAAAGAAGGGAGAAGCTAAGTGAACTGGCATGAATACGTAGCGCAGACAGGGAAAGTTCCGCCATGGCCGTACAAAATCAACTACGGCAAAGAAAACATAGTCAAGACCGACGTACTCGTTATCGGCGGCGGCGTCTCCGGATGCCGCGCCGCGATAGCCGCGAGGCAAAAGGGCGCCACAGTCGCGCTTATGGACCGCGGGTTCTCAAAGCGCAGCGGCTCCGGCGGCGCGGGCGTCGACCACTGGCACGGAGCGGTGAGGAACCCCTGTTCAAAAGTTACCCCGGAGATGTACTCCGAGGCAGCGATGGATACAACGGACGGGTACACATACGGCCTTGCGCGATATATAGTCGGCATGGAAGGCTGGGACACATTGCTCGAAGCCGAGCGGCTGGGCGTGCAGATACGCGATGAGGACGACGAGTTCAAAGGCAGCATCTTCCGCGACGACGAGACAAAGCTGCTGTTCGCGTATGACCTTGAAAACAAACACTGCCTGCGCATCTACGGCTACAATATCAAACCATGCGTGGACAAGGAAGCCCGGCGGCTGGGCGCGCAGGTTTTCGACCGCACATGCGTGACGTCGCTGCTCACCGAAGGCGGGAAGCAGGGCGCCCGCGTTGTCGGCGCGACGGGCGTGAACGACAGGACCGGCGAGTTCTTCATATTCAAAGCCAAAGCCGTCGTCATCACCACCGGCGGCGTCGGCAGGGTCGGGGCGTTCGCGCCTGAACTAACGCAGAGCCAGGCAATGGCCGACCTGAACCATTCGGGCCTCGGCATTTCCATTGGCTGGAACGCGGGCGCGGAGCTGATACGGCTCGAAAACTTCGGGCGCGCCGGGCTGTCGGGCATGGGATACGCGCCGTACAGCACCGGCAACGACAACAACACGTATCAGGGCGTGAACAACGTCGATAAAGACGGCAAGAAGATACATTACGCCTATGCCGACGGCAGGCTTATCGAAAATGAAGAGGATATCTTCAAGCCGGTAGAGGAAGGCTCGTTCATCATCGGCCACGGCATAGGGCTAGACAACGGATACAAGCAAAAATACAGGATAACGCACACGGAACCCCAACTTTGGGATAAGGTCATGTCGGGCGAACTGCAGCAGCCGTTCTACACAGACATGACCACGCTGAGCGAGACGTCGCGGCGGCTCATTTTCGGCCTGATGCTGGCGCATGAGGGCAAATGCCGCGTGCCGATCTATAAAAACCTCACCGACTGGGGCTTCGACCCCGAAAAAGACATGCTGCAATACCCCATTGCGGTCTACGAATTCCCGATGCTGCTGGGCGGCTCCTGGCCGGGCGCGCAAAGCACCCCGCCGAACTGGCGCGGCGGCGGCGGCGGATACCTTGTGGACTGGAGACTTATGACTTCGCTGCCGGGGCTCTTTGCCGCGGGAGACGGCCCGCTCTCGGGCTCAGGCTGCCACGGGGAAGCTCACACCACCGGCCGCTACGCAGGGCGGCAGGCTGCGGTATTCGCGCTGAAGAATGAGTCAATAGAGCCGGACGCTGCGCAAATAGCGAAAGAGAAAGCGAAGGTGTACGCGCCTGTGAACACAAAGGGCGGCGACATAGGCTGGAAAGAGTTCAACTATGCTGTCGTGCGCATCATGCAGGATTATTGCGGCGAGTACAAGACGCTGCATACCCTCGACATGGGCATCCGCAGGATGCGCGACTTGCTCGAGACTGAAGGGGAGCGCATGTATGTGAACAATCCGCATGAGCTTGCCCGCTGCGTGGAGAGTATTTCGGCGGCTGAGCTCGGGATAGCGTATATGGAAGTGGCGAAAGCAAGGACGGGCAATGTGCCGCTGCTCAACTTCAAGCGCAACGACCTCAAGGAGAACGACGAGTCGGGCAGCTGGAACCCCGTCCATCTTGAAGACGGCAAAGCTGTCTCGCGCTATCTGTCTGTCAGGTACTACCTGCAGGAGCCGTATGCCCCCACGCTCGAAGAAAACTACAAGCGTTATGCTGAAATAAATTAGTCAGGAGAAGAAATTATGAACGCTTTTTCAATGCCAAGCCAGTCAGGGCCGTGCCGCGTGCTGAGTTTCAGCGACAAATGCGTCGGATGCAACTCATGCGTCAACGTCTGCCCGAACGATGTTATGATCCCCCATCCCGAGAAGGGGAAAGAACCCATTGTAGTCTTCGCGGAGGAATGCTGGTTCTGCGGCGGCTGCGTCGAAGAGTGCCCGAAAGGCGCGCTGACACTTGTCGCCCCCGCGAAGCAGAGGCTGTCCACAGTGTGGATGCGCAAAGAGACCGGCAAGGAATACCGCGTCGGCATGAAAAACCCGCTGCCGCCGAACACGACGCCGCCATCCGGCAATAAGTGACGGGGAGGCAGTTTAATGAACTGGCATGAGTATGTGGCGCAAACCGGGAAAGTACCCGAATGGCCGTATAAGGTCAACTATGGCAAAGAAAACATCGTTGAGTCCGACGTACTTGTGATCGGCGGCGGCGTCGCCGGATGCCGCGCCGCTATCGCCGCCAGGCAAAAAGGCGCATCGGTAGTTCTGGCGGACCGCGGCTTCTCAAAAAGGAGCGGCGCGGGCGGCGCGGGAGTCGACCACTGGCACGGGGCGGTCACGAACCCCTGTTCGAAGGTGACCCCGAAAATGTACTCGGAAGCGGCGATGGAGACGACGTACGGCTACACAAACGGTCTCGCCCGCTACATCACCGGGAAGGAAGGCTGGGACACCCTGCTTGAAGCGGAGCGCATCGGCGTCCAGATCAGGGATGAAGACGACGAGTACAAAGACACGATGTTCAGGGACGAGGAGACGAAGCTTCTGTTCGCCTACGACCTTGAAAACAAGCACTGCCTGAGGATCTACGGGTATAACATCAAGCCTTGCGTGGACAAAGAGATGCGCCGCCTCGGCACGAAGGTTTACGACAGGATTTGTATCACGTCGCTTCTCACAGAAGGCGGCAAGCGCGGCGCGCGCGTCGCAGGCGCTACCGGTATCAACGACAGGACGGGCGAGTTTTACATTTTCAAAACAAAAGCCATTGTCATTTCGACCGGCGGCGGCGGGAGGCTGTGGTCCTTTGCCCCGGAGCTGACGACGAGCCAGTCGATGTCCGACTTGAACGCGACGAAAATGGGGCATACTATCGGCTGGAGAGCGGGCGCGGAGTTCATCATGATGGAGCAGGGCGGCGGAGTGACCCTGTCCGGCATGGGGTACGCCCCGTACAGCATGGGCAACAGCAACAACACTTATCAAGGCGTCAGAGTCGTCGATAAGAACGGCAAGGAACTAAAGTATTCCAACGCTTTCGGTCAGCTTGTGGACGACGAGAGAGGGATTTTCATGCCGTCGGAGGAAGGCTCCTTCGTGATAGGGCACGGGATAGCGCTTGACCACGGCCAGATGCCTAAGTATAAAATCACGCTAGCCGACCACGACGCATGGAGCAAGATCATGGACGGCGAATATGAGATGCCGTTTTACGTCGACTGGCCAAACATGAGCGAGAAGTCGCGCAACATAGTCTGGAAGCTGATGCTCGCGCACGAAGGCAAATGCCGCGTGCCCATTTACAAAAACTTCTCGGACTGGGGCTTCGACCCGGACAAGGACATGCTGCAGTACCCGGTGAGCGACTATAGCGTCATTCCCATCGACACCGGCTGGATGGGCTCGAACTCTACGCCTGCCAACTGGCGCAGCGGCGGGGGCGGGTACCTTGTAGACTGGCGTCTCCAATCGACCCTCCCGGGCCTGTTCGCCGCGGGCGGAGGCCCGCTGCCGAGCGCGGGCTGCCACGGCGAATCCCACACCCAGGGCCGCTACGCCGGCCGCCAGGCTGCCGTGTTCGCAAGCCGGAACGCAGCGATCGAGCCGGACGCTAAGCAAATAGCACATGAGAAAGAGCGTGTGTACGCTCCTGTCAAGGCGGAAGGCGACATTGGCTGGAAGGAACTCAACTACGCTATTGCAAGGATCATGCAGGACTATGCGGGAGTATATAAAACAGAGCACACGCTGGATATGGGCATACGCAGGATGAACGACCTTCTGGAGACAGAGGGGCAGCGTATGTACGTTTCCAACCCGCACGAACTCGCGCGCGCAGTCGAAAGCCTGTCGCTCTGCGAGCTGGGCATTGCCTACATGGAAGCTTTCAAGGCGCGCAAGGCAAGCTGTAAAGTGCTCAACTTCACCCGCAACGATTATCCGGAAGAACCGGAGGAATGGAATGCCTGGGTCGCCGTTTCACAGACAGACGGCGGCGTGTCGTCGCGCAAAGTTCCGCTCGACTACCACCTGCAAGCGCCCTATTCGTCTGATTTGGAAGAAAACTATAAAAAATACGCCGAGCAATAAGTAATAGATTATTTTGCGCACGGCAGACCAGAGCCGACGTTCAAATTGCATTACTTTTCGCTCAGATGCGCATCCGTGCGCATATTCGCGCGCTCCACCGTCCATGGTTTCGCTGACGTAATGCAATTTGAACGCCGGCTCCGGTCCGCCTCTGTATGTAACGCAGACAGTCTGTGCAAAATGCACAAACGCTTAGAACATGTTTCACAATTATCCGACAAAACTATTGAAATTCTACCAATATTGTGAGACAATTTACAAAATAGTTACATATTTGTAAGGGTAAAAGGATTATTTATGATAGCTTCCTTCCAAATCGCTGGTATTTTCAGGAATTAGCAGAGCTCCGGTTGTACCATCTTGGATAAGACGCTATCATAATTTTTATAACAAAAGAGCTATATTCCCGCGCGACCAAATTCCCGCGCGACCAAAAAAATAAGTGGGGAGGAATAAAATGTTAAGGTACATCATCAGGCGCCTGTTATTGATGATACCGACTCTGCTGGGTATCACGGTAATAGTGTTACTGTTCATCATGATCACACCGGGCGACCCTGCAAGACAGTTGCTTGGCAACGACGCCTCGGAGGCGGAAGTCGAAGCTCTCAGGGTGGAGTTGGGGCTGCGGGATTCATTCCCCGTCAGGTACGCCAACTACATCAGAAACGTGCTCCGCGGCGATTTCGGAAGGTCATACAGGACAAAAAGAGCGGTTATCGACGAAATACTCATCAGATACCCGTACTCATTAATGCTTGTTTGCATTAGCCTTGTGCTTGCCATACTAATTGGTATCCCGCTCGGCATATACGCGGCGACGCATCAATACTCGTGGAAGGATAACGCGGCTATTTTTGCGTCGCTCTTTTGTGTGTCTATGCCGGGATTCTGGTTCGCCTTGATGCTCATCCAGCTAATATGCGTCAAGTTGGACCTCCTGCCGCCATCAGGCATAGACACTTGGAAAGGCTGGATACTGCCCGCCGTGACGAGCGCGCTCGGCTTCGCGGCGACGATAGCGAGGCAGACAAGGTCGAACCTGCTGGAAGTCATCAGGCAGGACTATATAACTACAGCGCGCGCGAAAGGGCAGACAGAGCGTAAGGTGCTCTACAGACACGCGCTCAAAAACGCAGTCATCCCCGTCATCATGGTAGTCGGCGGCATATTCGGCATGGCCATGGGCGGCTCGATGATATCCGAAGTCATATTCTCCATTCCGGGGCTTGGCAGCTATACCCTTGCAGGGCTCAACGCGAGGGACTACCCCGTCATTCAGACAGGCGTCCTCTTCATGTCGGCGCTATTCGCCATAGTGCTTCTGCTTATCGACGTGGCGTTCGCGGTCGTCGACCCGAGGATACGCTCCCAGTACGCGAGAAAAAGAAAAAAACCTGAGAAGGGGGCTGCACAGTGAACGAGACGAAAAAAAGAAGAAAAAAGAAGTCAAGGCTTTCGGAGATCTGGCGCAGGCTGAAAAAGAACAAAGCCGCTGTGGTATCTATGTTTGTGATACTCTTCGTAGTCCTTGTGGCCATTTTCGCGGATTTTCTGGCGCCATACCCGTATGACCAGCAGGATTACACAAAATCCTTCGCCCCGCCCAGCTGGGATAACCTGCTCGGCTGCGATAAACTCGGGCGCGACCTGTTCAGCCGCATCGTGTACGGTTCGAGGCAGTCGCTCCAGCTTGGCGTCGTCGCCGTCGCGATAGCGTCCTCGATAGGTATCGTGATCGGCGCTATAGCCGGGTATTACGGCGGGTGGACAGACACGCTCATAATGCGCGCGCTCGATATATACCAGAGCATACCGATGTTCCTGTTATGTGTGACGCTCGCGGCGGTGCTGGGGCCGAGCCTCAGAAACGCCATCATCGCCATAGGAATAAGTATGATGCCCGGGCCTGCGCGACTTATGCGCGCTTCGATACTGACAGTCCGCGAGACTGAATATGTCGAAGCGGCAAAAGCCGTAAACGCAGGCAGCGGGCGGATAATACGCAAACACATAGTTCCAAACGCAATAGCGCCGATGATCGTTTCGATAACGATGAGCATCGGCAACAGCGTGCTTTCCGGAGCCGGCTTGAGTTTCATCGGGCTCGGCGCGCAGCCGCCCATACCAGAGTGGGGCGCTCTGATAAACGACGCAAGGAATATCATCAGGGATCACGGCTCGCTCGCCCTCTATCCCGGGATCTGCATCATGCTGACAGTCCTCGCATTCAACCTGCTGGGGGACGGCCTTAGAGATGCGCTTGATCCCCGGCTTAAGAATTGAGGTGAGTTGAGTGGCAGATAATATTCTTGAGATCAAAGACCTCGTGATCGAATACCATACGGACGAAGCTGTCGTCCATGCGGTCAACGGCATAAATCTGAACGTTAAAAAAGGCGAGACTATAGGGCTGGTAGGAGAAACGGGCGCCGGCAAGACCACTATAGCCCGCTCTATCCTGCGCATCCTGCAAACCCCGCCCGCAAAGTTCTGCGGGGGCAACATAATTTTTGACGGCCAGGATATCATGAGCATGACCGAGCAGCAGATGCGCAAGGTCCGCGGCGATAAAATCGCGATGATATTCCAGGATCCGATGACAGCCCTCAACCCTATTGAGAGGGTGGGCTACCAGATAGCGGAAGCGATAGGGCTGCATGAAAAGGTCACGCGCGCGGAAGCGGAGCTTAGAGCATGCGATATGCTGGAAATGGTGGGCATCCCGGCAGACAGGTACAAGGAGTTCCCGCACCAGTTTTCCGGCGGCATGAAGCAGCGCGTGGTCATCGCAATGGCGCTTGCGTGCAACCCGATCCTCCTTCTGGCAGACGAGCCGACTACAGCGCTCGACGTGACCATACAGGCCCAGGTCCTCGAGATGATGCAGTCGCTCAAAGAGCGGCTGGGCACGTCGGTCGTTATGATAACGCATGACCTTGGCGTCGTCGCCGATAGCTGCAACTCCGTCGCTGTAGTTTATGCCGGGGAAATCGTAGAGTATGGCACTATCGAACATATTTTCGACCATCCGTCCCACCCGTACACGATCGGGCTGTTCAACTCCCTTCCAAAGCTGGATTCAACAGAGTCGAGGCTTATTCCCATTAAAGGCCTCATGCCCGACCCGACTAATCTTCCGCCAGGGTGCAAGTTCTGTGAACGCTGCCCCGAAGCGACAGACCAATGCTCCGCAGGGCTGCCGGACTCCATAGAGATAGCGCCGGGGCATCAGGTCAAGTGCATATTGAGGGGGGGGAGCAACTGATGGCTGCGTTACTCGAGGTCAAAAACCTGAAGAAATACTTCAAAGTCGGAGCCGCCCAGCTCCACGCTGTCGATGATATCAACTTCGTACTCGACGAGGGCAAGACGCTCGGCGTCGTCGGCGAGTCAGGCTGCGGCAAGACGACCCTTGGGCGGGTCATCCTCCATCTGCTGGACGCAACAGCCGGCCAAGTGATATTTCAAGGCACGGATTACACAGAGCCTACAAAAAAAGACCTTAAAACAATGCGCGAGAATATGCAGATCATTTTCCAGGATCCGTATTCGTCGCTCAACCCGCGCATGTCTGTCAGCGAAACTATCATGGAGCCGCTCATCCTCCAGGGGAAGCTCTCAAAGGAGGATATGCACGAGGAAACAATGAAGCTGATGGAAACCGTCGGCCTTGCGGAGCGTTTTGAAAACTCATACCCGCATGAGCTCGACGGCGGGGGGAGGCAGCGCATCCGGATAGCCCCGGCCCCCGC
>Ga0082212_10002097_pt1 | contig 29335 bp, 21 predicted proteins | sample TergutNt197P3_FD_71548 | JGI IMG/M metagenome (GOLD analysis project Ga0082212, IMG submission 71548) | Neocapritermes taracua P3 segment gut microbial communities from Petit-Saut dam, French Guiana - Nt197 P3 | ecosystem: Host-associated > Arthropoda: Insects > Digestive system > Gut ...
GTCTTTTCAGTAATTCCGGGTATTTCACAAACAGTACTTTGAATAATGTATCGTTTTTGAAAGTGTATTCAAGTTTGGTCATTTCAGTAAACCACCTCCGCATTAATACTGTTTCCCGTTCAGCCCGAATATTTCATCCCGGGCTTGCACAGGCGATGCGGACTGTCATGGAACCGCAGGCGTATAAGAAAAATGCGGGCGAAACCCGCTTCCTTTGCTAATGTGGTGGTACAGGAGGGCACTGTAGAGAATATCAGAGCGGGATACTCTGGTTTTCCACTTATTCACGGGGCAGTACGGTAACTGTGATAATTATATCTATTGGATAGTCCGCGTTAAAAAAATTCGGGTAATATCAAACTTGTTTAACATTCTATCGGTTTTCCTATCTTCCTGCTTCGTCAAGCTGCGCGCGAAGTTTTGCAATCATCGCGTCCTTGTCTGCAGTGACTGCCGCAAACATGGCGTCCCTGTCCGCAATCACGCTCTGCCACTTTTCGCGCTCATCCAGCCGCGCTTTCCTCAAAGCCTGCGCCTCATCGTGGCGGGCTTTTGACCGCAGTCGTTCACTCTCCCGAAACTCCGATGAAGCCGTTATGCTGCGATATGCTTCTATTGCCTGTTTCATTACCGGCACCTCCAGCACTTCAAGTTCCTTTATCTCTTCTTCCGTCTCCGCGCCAAACAGCGCTAACCATAATTCCTTACCGTTTTCCGCGCTAACCGAACGGGGCAGTTTCGGCAACTCAAAATAATGCAAACTCATTTTATCCGTTAGCGTCGTATGGCGCGTGACTTCAAGCGCCTGATACTCAGAATGAAATTCTACACAGTCAAACAGATTAAAATCAACGATACTTATGATTATCGTGCGTGGAAGGCTTGAAAAATCTTCACCTTCCGAAAGCGCCGTTGAATACTCCCGCGCCCAATAAAACAGCGAACGCTCAGGAAAATCGCCTTCGTCTCGCACCTGAATTTCCAGATTCACCCGGCGTCCGTCCACAATCATATTTATATCAAGCCGGCAAAATTTATCGCCGATGCGTTCCGCGGGCATTTCAGGATTCGTTATCACAAACTGCTCAATGCTTTCAAACCGGATTTCGAGCAGATCAGCAACGAGTCTTTTCAGTAATTCCGGGTATTTCACAAACAGTACTTTGAATAATGTATCGTTTTTGAAAGTGTATTCAAGTTTGGTCATTTCAGTAAACCACCTCCGCATTAATACTGTTTCCCGTTCAGACCGAATATTTCATCCCGGGCTTGCACAGGCGATGCGGACGGTCATGGGAGCAGCCTGTCGGCGGTACGCCGAGAACCATCGTTGCGGTAACTTCTGTTGAAATTACCGGTATGCCATTGCTGGGAGCGCGGGCATCCCCGCCGGCGTAAAAGAAAAATGCGGGCGAAGCACGCTCCCTTTGCTAATGTGGTGGTACAGGAGGGCACTGTAGAGAATATCAGAGCGGGATACTCTGGTTTTCCACGTCTTCACGGGGCAGTACGGTAACTGTGATAATTTTATCTATTGGATCGTCAACGTTAAAAAAATTCGGGAAATATCAACCTTGTTTAACTTTCTATCGGATTTCCTATCTTCCTGCTTCGTCAAGCTGTGCGCGAAGTTTTGCAATCATCGCGTCCTTGCCTGCAATCATTGCGTCCTTATCCGCTGTAACCGCCGCAATCACGCTCTGCCACTTTTCGCGCTCATCCAGCCGCGCTTTCCTCAGAGCCTGCGCCTCATCGTGGCGTGCTTTTGACCGCAGGCGTTCACTCTCCCGAAACTCCGATGAAGCCGTTATGCTGCGATACGCTTCTATTGCCTGTTTCATTACCGGCACCTCCAGCACTTCAAGTTTCTTTATCTCTTCTTCCGTCTCCGCGTCAAACAGCGCCAACCATAATTCCTTACCGTTTTCCACGCTAACCGAACGGGGCAGTTTAGGCAATTCAAAATAATGCAAACTCATTTTATCCGTTAGCGTCGTATGGCGCGTTATCTCAAGCGCTCGATACTCAGAATGAAATTCTACACAGTCAAACAGATTAAAATCAACGATACTTATGATTATCGTGCGCGGAAGGCTGGAAAAATCTTCACCTTCCGAAAGCGCCGTTGAATACTCACGCGCCCAATAAAACAGCGAACGCTCAGGAAAATCGCCTTCGTCTCGCACCTGAATTTCCAGATTCACCCGCCGTCCATCAACAATCATATTAATATCAAGCCGGCAAAATTTATCGCCGATGCGTTCCGCGGGCATTTCAGGATTCGTTATCACAAACTGCTCAATGCTTTCAAACCGGATTTCGAGCAGATCGGCAACGAGTCTTTTTAGTAATTCCGGGTATTTCACAAACAGTACTTTGAATAGGGTGTCGTTTTTGAATGTGTATTCAAGTTTGGTCATTTCAGTAAACCACCTCCGCATTAATACTGTTTCCCGTTCAGCCCGAATATTTCATCCCGGGCTTGCACAGGCGATGCGGACGGTCATGGAACCGCAGGCGTTCATTCTCCCGAAACTCCGATGAAGCCGTTATACTGCGATACGCTTCTATTGCCTGTTTCATTACCGGCATCTCTATCACTTTGAGTTTCTTTATCTCTTCTTCCGTCTCTGCGTTAAACAGCGCCAACCATAAAAATATCCGAACCTTTAAGTTTCATTCCTTTCGAAAAAGCTACAATTTTGAATAATTCAAGAGTACGATTCTAGTTTTAAACGTACCCGGTTTTCATTGAGGGCAGTTCGGAAGACCAAAAAGGTTACACCAATGTATGTCAATCGGCAGGTAATTATGCGCGGCTTTCGGTGTTTCCGCTTTTTTCATATTTTTCATAGACGCACGGAAAACCTGCGATGACTGCATATATTGATGACACCGCAAGAGCATATACGGCGGAACGTTCCGCGTGCTGGCAGACTATCGCCGAACAGGGCAAACGCGGACATAAGCGCTTACATGCGCACTATCAGAATTATCTGCGCCGTTTATATCGTTTTCTCGTGCCCGAAGGGTTACGTGTGCTGGAATTAGGATGCGCCGAAGGTGATTTACTGTCCGCGCTGAAACCCGCTTGCGGCGTGGGTGTTGATTTCGCTCCTTCCATGCTGGATGTAGCCAAAAAGCGCCATCCGGAACTGCATTTTGTTGCATGTGACGCCCATAATTTGCATAAGGACATGAACCCCGATTTACTTGGCGAGCCTTTTGACGTCATAGTTCTTTCCGATTTCGTCAATGACGCCTGGGATGTACTTGAACTGCTCAAAAACTGCAAACAATTCTGCTCGGCTGATACGCGAATTCTGGTCAATTTTCACAGCCATTTGTGGGAGCATCCCTTCAGATGGCTGCAGAAGACCGGAGTCGTAACAACGCGCCTTACCCAAAACTGGTTTACTCCGGATGATACAGCCGATCTTTTTTCGCTGACCGGTTTTAAGGTTATAAGATCGTTTCATGATTATCTCTTTCCGTTTTCAGTTCCTTTGCTGGATGAGTTCTTTAATCGTTTTTTAGCGAAACTGTGGCCTTTTTTCTTCTTTGATCTTTTTCATGTGCAGATAGCTCGGCTTATGCCTCCCGCATCAGAACTCACGGTTTCCGTGATCATCCCCGCGCGCAACGAGGCTGGGAACATTGAAGCCGCGCTGCAACGGACTCCGGATATGGGCGCGGGTACTGAAATTGTCTTCGTGGAAGGCAATTCCACGGACGACACCTGGAACACGATTCAGGTAATGGTCAGTAAATATTCACATCGCAAAGTAAAAACCCTGCGCCAACCGGGCAAGGGCAAGGGGGACGCTGTAAGAGTTGGATTTGATGCGGCTGAAGGGGATATTTTGATGATTCTGGATGCCGATCTTACCATGCCGCCGGAGACGCTGCCGCAATTTTACGAAGCAATAGCGTCGGGCCGGGCGGAGTTTGTCAACGGCGTACGCCTGGTCTATCCGCAGGAAAAAAAGGCCATGCGTTTTTTTAATCTCGTTGGCAACAAGTTTTTTTCCTGGGCTTTTTCCTGGCTGCTGGGGCGGCCGATAAAAGATACCCTGTGCGGAACCAAGGTTCTCAGCCGGCGGCACTACCGACAAGTTGCCGCTAATCGGCGCTATTTCGGTGATTTTGACCCTTTCGGCGATTTTGACCTGCTTTTTGGCGCGGCAAAGCTCAATCTGGATATTGTGGATTTGCCGGTTCGGTACAGAGAACGAACCTATGGCGAAACTAACATCTCGCGCTGGCGCGATGGGGGAATTTTACTGAAAATGGTTTGTTTCGCCGCCCGTCGTATTAAGTTTGTACCCTGAACATATGCCTGAAACGATGGAGATCTGATGTCGCAAAAACTCATAATGTATGATTCCCTCACGGATTATGTGTACGATCGCAATCAAGACCCACTCCCTCTATATTATTACCCTATGATAGGACGGATTTATCGTAAACGAGTCGAAATGTGCCTTGAACTTTTGCCGGGTGGTGACAGAGTATTGGAGGTAGGATTCGGATGTGGACTGTGCCTACCTAACTTACAAATACTGTATAAAGAATTGCATGGCATTGATCTTCATAGCGATTGCCGGGCTGTTGCCGAAGCTTTTTCTATACAGGGAATAAGTGCCACTTTGACCAACGGCTCTATTGTGAATTTACCCTATGAAGATGAATATTTTGATTCAGTATTACTGGTCAGCATCTTGGAACACCTGAAAAAGAATGAATTGGAGTATGCTTTCAGTGAAGTCAAACGAGTCCTCAAAAAAGATGGAACTATGGTTTATGGAGTACCGGTAGAACGTCCGTTTATGGTATTTGCGTTTAGCTTGCTCGGGTATAACATAAGAAAACATCATTTTTCAACAGAGTCTGAAATATCCGCTATGGCAGCTAAATACCTACGGCAAGAACAGAGGACATTATTAAATCTGTTGCCAGGTAAAGTACTTTCGGTCTATGAAGTACAAAGATTCACTAAAAGATAAATGTGTGATTATGGTAGATAAAAAAATACTTGAAGCAGAAAGAAAGCATGGCAAGTGGTTATTGGAAAATGATCCTGTTATGCAATGGGGTTGGGGTACGCCAGCTGGTCGATTACGAGCTAGGAGGCGTGGGCAATTAATTGCGCAAGGCGCAAATCTTGCCAATGATATGACAGTGTTGGAAATTGGCTGTGGAACGGGGTTGTTTACTGAAATGTTTTCAAAATACGGCGCATATATTTTGGCGGTGGACTTATCTCCAGAATTGCTAGCGGCGGCCAGACAAAGAAACCTGCCAGCCGGGCAGGTTGAGTTTTTGGAAGCACCTTTTGAGAATTGTGATGCTCAAGGACCCTTTGATGCAATAATAGGTTCTTCAGTGTTACATCATCTTGATTGCCGAAAAGCCTTTGCCAAAATATACCAGCTACTCAAACCCGGCGGTGCAATAAGTTTTTGCGAACCCAATATGCTGAATCCACAGGTGTGGTTTACTTTGCATTTTCGCCAATTTTTCCCATATGTTTCACCAGATGAGACAGCTTTTTATCGTAAAAAATTGGGCGTAATGATTAAAGATGCCGGCTTTAGCAATATAGCAATCACTCCCTTTGACTGGCTACACCCAAGAGTGCCGGAAAAGCTCATCCCTTTGTTAAAGAAAGCGGAAAAAATCATTGAGATCGTCCCTGGAATAAAAGATTTAGCTGGTTCTCACTGGATCACAGCGCAAAAGCCGGAGTGAATTGTTGTATCTTTAACGTTATTATATAATATTTTGGTTGTCTGTCCTATGCCAGTGTTAAACAAGCTGAGAAAATACATTTCATTTATGAAGCATAACGTAACGCCATTTCGGCCAATGTTGCTTGCACAGCATAGTGTTCGCCGCGCTTTATCACTTTTTGGGCGTAAGGGGATGAGATTGATGGACATTGCTCTTACGTATCGCTGTAATCTTGCCTGTGAACATTGTTCTGCTGCTTGTTTTGACGGATGCAATCGCCAGGAGTTGACTCTCAATGATATAAAAACATTGGCAGATTATGCTGTTGCCATGGATTTTCTTTCTGTCAACCTTACTGGCGGCGAACCACTTATCCGTTCTGACATTTATGATATCGTGTCTCTTTTTAATAAAAAGCGAATTTATATATCCATCCAATCTAACATGCTATTGCTTACTAAGGAGATGGCCAGGCATTTTAAAATTTGTGGAGTAAACTGTTTTACTACCAGCATTGACAGCCATGATCCGCGGGAGCATGATTTATTCCGTAAAAGTCCGAATGCACATAGCAGTACATTAAAAGGCATTGAAATAGCTAGAGAAGCCGGTTTATCCGTTCTTGCGGGTGGCGTCATCACGCATCAAAATATCCGCAGTGAAGGCTTAGAGAAACTTATTCGACAAGTAAACGAAGCGGGAGCCATTTTTTTATTCAATCTAGCAGTACCATGCGGTAGCTGGTTAGGCAATAAAGATATATGCCTTACACCTCAGGACAGAGAACATCTTCAGTATTTGTTAGACAAATTTCCTCTGTCTTCCACAGACCACGAGCCTGGACGCAATGCCAAAGGCTGCCCGGCTGGCATGGAAAAAATCTATATAACAGCTTATGGTGATGTTATTCCATGTCATTTTATCCACGTTGCTTTTGGCCGCATCCACGCAGAACCTTTACCGGATATTGTAAGGCGTATGCAGTTATCATCATATTAATACGTATAACTATAATGGAGATAAAACTTACATGCCTATTCTAGCCAATCTGAATTATAAAAAAATATATTTACGTTTTATACTCGCATTCCTGTTGGCATCAGCTTCTTGTTACATTCTTCATAAAACATACCCAACTAGTGCATATGATTATATTCTGGGTGATTATTCAACGTTAATTCGTACCCATGCGATAACCTTTGATTATTGGCGCAAGGGCAATGGTGAAGCCTATAATATAGGGTTAAGTGGTCATCCAGGAATACCTTATTTTCTTGTTAGCGGCTTTGCTTGGCAATCAGCTAAAATGTTTCTCGCTCCCGCACATGATCAAATTATTCATTTTTTTAACAACATAGACGCATTTTGGCTTTCACAGTCGATCTTTGCCGGGCTTATTTTTTCTTTTGCAGTAGCTTTATACAGTATTTATACTAAAAAAGCACCTTTTTATTATTTTTTAGCCTTATGTTTTTTATGGATTCCGCCAAATAATCGGTACTCTATAGTTTTTTTTTACGAACTATCGAATGAAACATTCGCTCCTTTATTGGCTGTCTCTTTTTTTCTAATTACCCAAAGAATATGGCACACAACAATACAAAATAATAGGCTCCTTTTATTTGTATTATTGGGCGTGATATCGGCATTTGCATATATTACAAAATTACCATACATAACGCTTTTTTGTATTGGATTATTTCTCATTGTATTTCATTGTTTCAAATACTGCAAGAAAATAAATATAACAAATTTAATCGGCTATACAATTGCTTTCAGTGTAGTAATTATCTTCTTTATATCTATTTTTGGAGACATAATATTTTCCAATTTAATTTCTGTTCAAATCAACGTATTGCGTTCTCCACCGGGAATAGACGGTAATGCAACAATATTTGGAATTACCTACCTCCTAAATAATGCATTTAAATACATATCAACTTTTCCATTTTATTTTATTTTATTTTTGTTTCTCTTGATTTGTTTTAGTGTGCGTATACTCCTATTTAGGAATAGCGCCTACCCCGGAAATCTTAATCAGATATTATTACTACTCTCTTGCTTTTTTTGGTTTTTTTGTGCAGCGCTGATGCGCTATGGGGAACATTATTTTTTGATGTTGGTAAGTCTGACGCCATTGTTAGCCTTTGAAATTTTATCGTTTTTAAATTTACCTGCAAGAAACAAACTAATCCCTGCAATAGTAGCCTTTGTTGCCATAGGGGTTTCGTTGCCAAATATAAATGCGCTGTGCGACTCGCTTGCTTCCGCTCCTGCAAAAATGGAAAAAGTAAAAAAATTCGCAGGTAATATTGATCAGATAGTTCTTCCCGATAATACAAGCATATACTGGCCGTGGGGTTCCGCTGGTATATGGAAAGGTAATGTCGCTGCAGCCTTGGCCTACAGTTACGGAATTCCCTTATACGATAGATTTAAAGCTTTTTATGAAATGTTCCCTGAAAAACGTGATTATACTGTGCTTGGTTTACACAATGACTTTAGTATTCCTCACAATATTTCTTATATTGTCTGCGCCTCGCAATACATTTACAAAGACAAAAATGAAGGGTTTTGGTATTATTTACCGCCTGCACCCGAAAATATTTTTACTGACCAAGATGTGATAATCTTTTTAGATGAAATTGTTGATGGGAACATAATTTCTCGAACTCGTACTTTTGAATCTCTTAAGGATATAGAAAGTACATCCACAAACCTAAATGGAATTTCTGAGCTTCCTGTTGTTATCATTGAAAAGCACCCTTACTTTAAACTGCCTTAATTTATTGGGAGCAAATGTGTTAAAAAATATATCGAAAACTTTAAAATGCCGCATATACAGTTTATTGACTCTTAATAATAGCCATCGATATAGTCCTAATATCTTGTTAATTGCCATCATTGTTGTCGGGCATTTACATGCTATTTTTCTATACGGCACTACTTTTTGGGTAGATTCGGAAGCATATATTTTCCTGTCAAAAGTATTTGAATCAGCACAAAAGACTCAATCCATAATGGTTGACCCAAAACTTTGGTTATATACCGATCATATTCCCTTGGGCGAGCCGTTTATATGGTATTTAGTCAGCAAGCTGCCGGTGTCGTTCATCTGGCCTGCCATGATGCTAATACAACACATTGTCGGCGTGTTATCTCAAGTATATCTCTTCAGCACGTTGAATGCGACCCGAAGCAGCCGCTTACTTATCATCCCATGCTTATTGATGAGTTTTTTCCCATTTTACCAAGCCATGCACAACAGCTTGATGTCTGAAGCCATATCCGGGGCTTGCCTTCTGGTTGGCATTGCGGCATGTTTACGTCTGGCTTTTGCGCCCAGAAGGCGGGATAATGTATATCTTGCATTGTCTGGACTCGGCGCTCTTTTTCGAGTATATCTTGTTGTTGTGCCTTTTTTCGTTCTATTCATTCTTTTTGTCTTCCGAAAAATGACGTTCAGGCGAATGGTAGTCACCAGTGGCTTCTGTGCTATCGGTCTGGTGCTTTCTCCTGCCTGGATTTTGTATACAACGGGGCAGATATGGATCCCAAATCTGGGAATGAACGCCATGTGGCAACATTCCGTTTTTGCATCTGCTACTCCAACAACAGTAACTGCATATGTTGATACGTTGCCTTGGCCTGACGAAACGGTCAAACAACGACTCTTTTCGGGTGAATTCTCACGTTTTGACACGATAGCGGTCAGTAATTCTTGGCACGAAGCCGGCATGACCAGAAAACAGAGTGAGTCGGTTTCGCGCAAGATAGGCGCGCTTTTTCTTGAACAACCTGGTCAATGGAAGAGAAAAATTAATGCCGCACTGGTTTGCATGGGCATTCCGGAGGTAATAAGATGGCTGCCGATTAACTGGCAGCATAGGCGGCAGCCAGATCGCAAGCAATTGTATGCGCATCAAGTGAACTCTTACAGATATTTTTCCTGGGTTTCTCCGAGTGAGCCGGAATATAATTCTCTAAGTTCACTTCCGTTTTTTCATGATGGCCCGGAGCATTTATTGTTCAAAGAAGCTTGGCAACCATATCTGAATTTTTCATCTCATGAAAGGGCCAGGGATATTTTGGGTTTGAGCCGGGTACCGCTTGGACTTTGGGCTTTGTTAGGACTTGGCGCCAGTATATTTATGCTCTCTCATGGTCGCATATTGCAGTTTGCCTTGTTTGCCGGAATTTTTTTGCTACTCTTCTTTTCCTTTTATTCGGTTAATATACCAAGCATCCGTTATGCCTACCTTGCCATACTGTTATACTTCGCCGCTTTTGCTACTGCAATAACAGCACCGCGGCAGAATGAATAAGAATTTTTATTTTTAATATGGGAAATACCTGGGGCAACTCCATACGGAACATGTTTTGACAGCTTTGAGCGACCCGTTCGCCTCTTCTCATTCAAAAAACGCTACTATTTTGCATAATTTCGAGTAAAATTTTAATTTTTGTGCTCATGCATGCTTGGCGGCGGACTTCCGGACAATTCGGAATACCCGAAAGTTTACATCAATGTATGTCAGTCGGTAGATAACAATGCGTGTTTTGGATGAAACCGGGCAGACGGTTACGATTTATCAGCCCAACGAACGCCAGGGCGGGCTGATTTGGGGCATGCAACAGGCTCAAAGCGACATTTGGGCGTCGCGCCATGTTATAGTGCGACTTTTTTGGCGCGATTTCACGGCACAGTTCCGGCAGAAACTTTTTGGATACTTATGGGCCTTGCTTACGCCCCTGCTGGGGATCATCAGTTTTTTATTCCTGTACTTTGTCGGAGTGCTGAATCCCGGTGAAGGCGAGATGCCCTATACGCTCTACGTGCTTCTTGGCAGCAATATCTGGGGCTGCCTGGCTGGGGCAATGGGCGCAGTGAGCGGCGGCCTGCAGGCCCAGGCCGACCTCATAATGCGCACCCGCATCCCTAAAATCGCCTTGGCTGTCAGTTCTCTAGCGGCCTTGTTTTACAGCATCCTTGTGAATATGGTCACCATGGTCATCATTTTTTGCATTTATGGCATGATGCCTTCCTGGTGGTTCCTGCTTTACCCTCTACTTGTTTTACCCATGCTGCTCCTCGGATTGGCCTTGGGTATGGTTTTGGCGGTATTGGGCGCTATTGCCCGCGATCTAACGCCCATAGTCACTCAGGGGTTGGCGATTTTAATGTTTATTACGCCGGTAGTCTATCTGCGATCCGCCATTGGAAGTCGTGTAGTTCAGAAATTGATTGATTACAACCCGTTGACCTACATTGTGGATGTACCGCGTTCGCTTTTAGTCCACGGTAACGCTGAAAATGCGGCTTTTTACCTGCTTGTCACGGCCGGAACAATCGTGTTGGCGATCATCGGCATACGCGTTTTTTACCTGTTGGAAGACCTGGTGGCGGAGCGGTTATGAGTAAATCTCAAAATATCAGGTTAATCATTATAACCGCCTGTGCATGCTTGGTAGGGTGGGTGTTGTGTTATTATCTGGTTGTACTGCCTCCGGAATCATCTATACCCCCGGAGTCGGATTTATACCCTTCCGGTCCATTTACTTACGATTACACCAAAATACTTTTTGGCTTGCCTTTTGAAGCTTTATCAGGAAATAACGCTCAATTCCTTGAGTGGAAAGATATGGCCTATAAAGAATATATGAAAAAATTTAAAGAAATTCCGATCTCGACTTTAACGGATTATAGTCTGGAAGATATATCGAAACAGTTGCAGGATGACAACAGGGCGTATGCGCTGAAGCGTATTATCATGCCTTTAGAAGGTGTTGACCCGCAATATGGCGGCTTGTTGGCCATACCGCATATTATTCGGCCGGATAGAGCGTTAATAGTAGCTATTCACGGTCATGAAGAAGCGTCCTGGGGCGCGCCCGCGCTGGATAACTTTAACAACAAGGGATGGATGCATCATCTTGCCGAAGCCGGGCATCTGGTTTATGCTCCGATTAGTATGTATCACGAACAAATTAAAAACCTGGCGGATGAATACAGTTATCCTTTAACCTGGGCCAGACTGGTTTCAGACAGCATTGATTTTTTGCAGACAACAGTTTTTAAAGAATATCCTCACAATGGCATGGCAGCATGTGGTTTGTCGGCTGGAGGACTTACATCGTGGCTTTTAATGGCGGCGCGGCCTGATATCAACGCGGCGGTTATTGGCGGCAGCATACAACCGCTTAATTTTCTACGTAATGAATATCGCATAAAAGATCACCCCGATTGCTGGGACATACCTTGGCTGGACAGCTATACGGCAATCCAATCGTTAATCGCGCCCCGCCCGGTAATGATAATAGAGGGCCGGCAGGATTCGATGTTTCCGAGATTGACTCCCCTGGAGCGAAATTCCTGGTTTAGCGGCTCCCAGAGGGGGATTTCAACAGAAGAGTTTGTGGGTGGACATCTGTTGCTTCTCAAACATGTATGGGAACTGTCTGGCCGCGCTAATAATTTAACGGTCTTTATTCACAACGACGGACATGAATTTAAACCTTTGCCGGCGTTAAAATTTATCGACGGCGAACGTAACAATCATTTATTCTGGGACCAGGCAAATGAATAAGCCAAGCGTTATAGTGGAAGGCTTGAGCAAAAAATTCGGCCTGTCATTGAAAAGTGCCTTGAAATACGGCATGGCCGACAGTTTTCGCCGGTTGACCGGCCGGGGCAAAAATGAAAATTTACGTCCGGGCGAATTCTGGGCTTTGAAGGATGTAAATTTCAGCCTGAATCCCGGGGATGCCTTAGGCATTATGGGGGTAAATGGTTCGGGCAAAACCACCCTATTGCGCATCTTAAACGGTAGTTACACGCCGGACGAAGGGCGGGCAATGTTGCGCGGTCGGGTTGGCGCGCTCATTGCTGCCGGCGCGGGATTTTCGCCCATGCTTACCGGGCGTGAAAACGTCTTTATCAGCGGCACGCTTCTGGGTATGCATCCATCGGAAATACGCAGAAAATTCGATGAAATTGTGGCTTTTGCTGATTTGGGGGAGTTTATAGATATGCCAATCCGAAACTATTCCAGCGGCATGAGCGTGCGGCTTGGGTTTGCGGTGGCTGTATTGGGATCGCCTGAAATCCTACTAGTGGATGAAGTGTTGGCGGTGGGGGATATTGCTTTTCAGAAAAAGTGCTTTGAGCGCATTTATGCCTTAAAAAATGAAGGAACAACTATACTGCTGGTTTCGCATGCTCCCGGGGCCATTTGGGCGATATGTAACAAAGGATTAATTCTGCACCATGGCCTAACGCAAGGCGTGATCCCAGTTGAGGAAGCCTGTAGAAGGTACGATGACTTGAATGCAGTAACCAGATCTCAAAGTTTGCAAAAGCTCGGTCCACAACAAGAAATATCTTCAGAATATAACAATGAGCGTTGTGGTTCAGGCGATGTATTTATAAGCAATATTAAAATACTGCATGGCCTTACCGAGGAGCCATTGGAAACATTGGTATATGGAGAACCTTTTATCATTGAATTAGATATTAATACCAAAGAGGTCATAGAAGATGGGATTATCCGTTGCTCAATTGATTCAGAGTTATACAGAGCAGTATCAATTGTTGATAGCTATGAGAGCGTACAGCAGACATTTACAATTCAAGAAGGCGAATCAATTGCGCGGTTTCTTATCGAAAATCCAAAACTTAGGCCAGGGGCATATTCTTTTACATGTTCTGTTCTAAAGCGCGCCGCCGCAGTCCATCTATATCTTGAATTTAATATGCATCCAATCTCTGTTATACATAATAAAGATATGTTTTTATACGCGGATTTCAGATCATATATGCATATCGACTCAGTTTTTTATATGCAAAAAAAAGAATTGCATGGCATAGATAATTACTTTAGTATCATGAAAATGTCGCAGGACGCATACTGTTTTAAGCAAAATATAAAACAAGTAAGTATTGAGTTCAGTTCTGATTGCAATAGGAGGTGTCAATATTGTCCACAGTCAATCGTCCCAAGAGAAGCGCGCTTCATAAAAGAAGAATTGCTTTTAAAAATTATTCTGCAATTAAAATCAATACATTATAAGTACGATATTTGCCTTAATATCTATAACGAACCAATGATACATTTTGATGTATTGATCAGGGTTATGCAAATTATTTCAGAACATCTACCTGAAGCCAGAATCACTTTCAGCACAAACGGAGATTACCTTACAGTTGAAAAGTTACAAATTCTTAAAAATAATGGCTTGCGATCTTTAACCATAAGCGCTCATCAAAACCAAACGGAATGGGATAAACAAAAAGGTATTGTAGATATACAGCGAATTTGTGCAAAAATTGAGGTACCCTCCTCAGATGTTTCAGTATATGACAGTGATGTGCATAAACGCATCCAGTATGATACTTTAGAGATCTTAATGTTTTCGCGGGATTTTTGTAAAACAGGCGTTACGCGTGCCGGTAGTACGAGCGCGTATGTGCATACTCCGGAAAATTTCCAACGTAACGCCGTCTGCCATCGCCCGCGAAATGATTTTTCAATTAGTTACGATGGCTCGGTCTATCCGTGTTGCCAGTTTTATCACGATATTGCAGACAATTTACGTTTTTTGGCAGGAAATGTTGAACAAGATTCTATGTTCACGATATATAATTCAAATATTTTTACCATGTTTCGCAAAATCGCCGAATTTAAAGCTCCTGATATCGAACCATGTATATCATGTAAAGAGCCGACATGATACTGTCGTTTATGGCACGTTAGCGGCATCCGTTCCTTATCTTGGATATTCAGATGGAAAAATGCGAAAACTGGTGATATTGGACTTTGTAATTGTTAACGCTGGCGCGGCACTGTTGCCAAGCGTCCGTATTATATTTCCGCGATGGCATTCATCACTAATATGGGAATAAAAACAAGTATATTGAAACGACTCGTTAGTTTGGTTTGTGCAAAAGGCCGGGTTCGCCGCCGCCTAGTTGAGGAGTTTTCTAGGGCATATACGACCGAACTTGTTGAGGAGCTTTCGAGGGTAAATTCAACCGAACTCATTGACGGGGTACTCCGAAACCATATAAATGCGTTTGTCAGGAGCGCTCTGAATATTGACAGCAACAGGCTTTTAGGACCTATGGCTGAAATATTGCAACAGCAAAGTATCACAGATCAGGAACTGAACATACTCGCCCATGCTGCCAATGCAACATTCCATTATAGTCAGGAAGGCGAGGATATTATTCTGGATCGTTTTTTTGGCAGGCAAGAGAAGGGGTTTTACGTAGATGTCGGCGCCCATCACCCTATACGTTTCTCAAATACTTATGCGTTATACCGTAAAGGATGGCGCGGAATAAACATTGACGCAACCCCGGGCAGCATGGCCGCCTTTGATCAATGGCGGCCACAGGATACAAATATTGAAGCTGCGGTTTCTGATACGCCTGAGACAATGCCTTTCTATATATTCAAAGAGCCGGCCTTAAATACATTTGATTCTGTCCTGGCTGAAACATATATTAAAACCGGCTGGGAACGGCAGGAAATAAAAGATTTAGCGCCAAGGCAGCTGTCGGATATCCTGGATGAGTGCTTACCATCAGGTATAATAATTGATTTTATGAGCATCGATGTGGAAGGCGAGGAAATGGGTGTGCTCAGATCAAATAATTGGGAGAAATATGCCCCGCGATATCTGATGCTGGAGATTCTGGATGTGCCACTGGCCGAGATCGTGAATACTCCGGCGGTCGTATTTTTACGCGAACATGGGTATGTTCCAATCTCAAAGCTGGTTCAGACGGTTATTTTACAGCGACAATTGATGATATGAAGGATACTTTACGGAATGAGCGGCATTATTGGCATTTTACAATATAATGGCGGCGTTGCCCATCTTGGTGAATCCGCTCTCGTCCCTTTGCGCCATCGCGGACCGGACGGCGCTGACTTTTACCATGACAGCCACATAAGCTTGGGTCACACTCGTCTGACTGTTTTCAACCTTTCAGATCAGACGAAACAGCCTATATGTTCACATGACGGACGCTACGTCATAACCTGCGATGGCGTGATTTATAACTACCCGGAATTGTGCGCAAAGTTGGAAGCGTCAGGGGCCAGGTTTGTCACCCGCTCCGATACTGAAGCAGCGCTTGAGGCGTATCGCCGCTGGAGCAAGGACTGCGTGAATCATTTTCGCGGCATGTTTGCCTTCGCTATATGGGATACCTTGGAACAGACTTTATTCCTGGCTCGCGACCGTTGCGGTGAACGGCCCCTTATATATTACCGCGATGCGGAGCAGTTTATCTTCGCCTCAGAGATCAAGGCACTGGTTCCGCTTTTGCCACATATACCGGCGCTTGATCCTGCGGCAGTGGATATGTACCTGCATTATCAATACACGCCGGAACCCTTTACATTGCTGAAAGGCGTGCATAAGTTACCCGCCGCACATACCATTACACTATCAAAAGACCGGGCGCAGACCGAGCCCGAACGTTACTGGTGCGTGGAAGATACGCCTGCCATATCCGGTCTGCCTACGGATACGCCCGGTATTCTGCGCTGCATCCGGGAAGCACTGGAAGAATCAATAAAACTTACACTGCGCGCCGACGTTCCGGTGGCCGTGGCTCTTTCCGGCGGCATAGACTCAGGAGCCATTGCCGCGTTAGCCCAAAAGCACTATCCCGAACACATGCATGCTTTCAGCGTGGGATATCCCGGCCGCCCCCCTTACGACGAGCGCGAGCAAGCCAAGGGACTGGCTGAAAAACTGGGACTGATTTTTCATGAAGTGGAACTGCCTGTTGATAGTTTCGTGGATTTTTTCCCCGACCTGATCAGGATAATGGACGAACCAATCGCCGACCCTGCCGCCTTTGCCCACTATTCAGTGCCCAGGGCGGCCGGCGATATGGGGATAAAAGTGTTGCTTTCCGGCATCGGCGGCGACGAGTTATTTTGGGGATATGATTGGGTGGCACGGGCGGCACAGCTAAATCAATCTCCACCAGCATCACCTGGAATATGGCAACGCCTGTTGAAAGCGTTTTTACCAGATCGTTTGCGTCGCCGTTTGACACGTATGACCACGTATAATGCTGCGGATTTGACCACGCCACACGGGTTCCTGCATTTTTACGACCTGGCTCCGGATTTCGGCTATGCAAAATCATACCTAACAGCTATATATGGCTCCACCATGCGAGATTTGCTACGACTAAACGCGTATAAACCTGTGGATATAGGGCCGCGCACTAAAGAGCAGATACCGGCGGCAGTTATGCGTATGTTGTTCGACACATGGTTGGTGAGCAATTGCTTGAATCTGGGTGACCGGGTCAGTATGGGTGCCGGTGTGGAAACCCGCCTACCATTTCTTGAACCCAATCTTATAGAAATGGTCATGAATTTGCGCCGCCAGACACCTGACCATAATCTGGGGCAAAAAGCCTGGCTGCGAGCCGCGCTCAAGGATATTTTGCCCAATGAAGTGCTTGCCCGACCCAAGAGTAGTTTCCAACCGCCGGTATGGGAGTGGCTAAACGGTGTGGTGGAGCGTTACGGCGATAGCTTACGGGATAACCAGTTGAAGATTCAAGGCATTCTGGAAGAAACCGCCATAGACGATATCTTGAATAAAAAAGGTACGTCTTGGAATAACCTGTTCGTGGCGTATAAGCTAGTTTTGCTGGAAATGTGGTATCAAGGTGCTCTTTCTTCATACTCCCGACAGACACAATTTACCGAGGTCATTGATTGATGTCGGATGCAGTATATATAGTCACACCATGCTATAACATGGTTAAGACAATAGACGAAACGATTTGGAGCATACTATCGCAAGCGGGTAAAGAGTTCTCTCTGCGTTATCATGTGCAGGATGGCGGTTCCTCTGACGGAACACTCGAAAAGTTAAGAGCTTGGGAAAAACGATGCCTGGATAATCCAGACTTTTTGCCAAATTGCGTATTTACTTATGCCAGTGAGCCGGATAATGGCATGTATGACGCCATAGCCAGGGGTATTGCTAGGCTTGATATTCCAGAAACGGCATTCATGGGCTGGCTCAACGGCGACGATACGTTGTGGTCTGGAGCTTTGGCGGCAATTGCCCGGCTTGCAATCCAAATTCCTGAGGTAGATTGGGTGATGGGTTGGCCATGTTGGCTGGATGAATGTGGGCGTTTTACTCATATAGATCGTTCACTGGTATATCCCCAATCCATATTAGCATCAGGTTTGGCTGACGGCCTTCATTGGCAATTCATTCAGCAAGAAAGTACGTTTTGGCGCAAACGTATTTGGAACGCCGTCGGTGGCATTGATGCAACATTGAAAAATGCAGGGGATTGGGATTTATGGTATCGTTTTGCACAGAAAACTCCATTGGTGCATATGCAAAGACAACTTGGTGCTTTTCGCGTACGCCCCGGACAAAAAAGCTCGGATCTCAGTAAATATAGGCAGGAAATGGAAAAAATTTTACCAATAACGATAAGACAAAAGAATTTTAATAAGATATTGAAAGACAAAAAAAACTTACAGTCTGTTCTTGTTGCCTGGCAGGACCAGGATGGAATATGGCGGCAGGATATACGCAGGAATTCAGGTAAATATCAAAAGTTTGTACGGAAATTGTTTTGTAGGTTTCCTAAACTTGGTTTAAAGCTGAAAATTATTAGAGAATTATTACTGAAAAGGTGAATTGTTCCACGTCTCCCTAAAGGAATTCTATTTGAGGTAGAAAATTGAAGGCTTTCATAAAAAAATACATAAAAAGTTTTTACTCAAGCCCCAAATTGTTAAAGTTCAAAGAGGATTATCTCCTGAACAACGTAATCCGGAATGGACGGTATTTCATGTAGCATCCTCAGATCGGGCTTTACAAAGAATCTTTAGCAGAGGTTTACTTATACAGGAAGAAATATGCCAGTACCTTATTTATTAAAACTTGATACTCATGGATTTGAACTGCCTATTTTATCAGGTGCTAAGAACATTCTCGAGAATACCAGCCTGGCGGTTATTGAGTTTTACATTTTTCGTCTCCATTCAGATGCACCGCTTTTTCATGAACTATGCGCTTATATGGACAGTATTGATTTTCAGGTTATTGATTTCTCCGAGCCTATGTGGCGCGAAAAGGATATGGCACTTTGGCAAATGGATTTATTTTTCATAAAAAAAGACGCTCCCGTCTTCAATAGCACAACCTATCGATAGGCGCGTACATGAAGAACACCAGACTATCTACAACGCAATGTATTTTAGTATACAACGCATTCTCTTCAACGGGTCATCATGATTCATGGACAACATTAGTTATATCGTCTTTGATCAAAAAAGGATATAAAGTTGTTTGTATAACTAAAAATGCTGAACAAATACATAAAATACTTGGTAATAGTAGAGATATCACGGACAATGTCCAAATTTTTGAATTAAAGAAAATGAGCCCTAACTCTCAAAAACGGCATTGGAAGTTGAAGATGAAAAAAGCTTGGCGTACATTTTTAGGAATACCTGTTTATAATGTATGTGATCGCGAGCAGTTTGAGGAGCAATCGTCAAAGGACGATAATAAAACTTGTAATAAACATAAAAAAAACACAGAGGTTTTATTAGCAAACGGGAAAAAGAATCATGCTACTAAGGATGAGAATTGGTTGAGATATTTACATCGGCTACGAAAAGGGATAAGTTTTTTTTTAACGCCGTCTCTTAGAGCAAAAATACGGATTAAGATATCTCAATTTATTATTGATGAACTAGACCCCACATCCACAGTTGGAATCAAGACTCAGATTTCTGCTATTATACCGATGATAAATTGGCCGATTGATTTTCTTTTTTTTATGTATATTGATATGTTGCCTCATTTTAACTGGCACTGGAGAGGGAAAAATGGTTTATTTTTCTTTCCATGGGGTGGAATTTGTTTCGCTTACGATCCAGCTACTGCTTTGGCCCGTCGGCAATCGGCATATTTCAAGAAGTCGCAATTTAAGGGTTTGTGTATTCCAAACTCTATGGCTTGTAATGACATTTCCCTCATTGCTACTAATAAAATTTTTACCTGTATACCAGATATTACTAACACCGACATCATGGATACCATGTCAGTGTTAAGTAAGCAGTTGCGCGACAAATCGGCGGGGCGAAAAATAGTGCTTCTCTGTGGATCTATCGAATCAAGAAAAAATATTAGATCTTTTTGCCAAATGGCGCGATTGGCGGATGCCGAAAAATGGTATTTTGCCATTGTGGGAGAAATATACAGTATTTCACTTACACCAGAGGATGTAGATAGCATCTTAACATTGCTAAACTGTTGTCGGAACAATTTTTTTGTTCATAATGATTTTTTAGAAGATGAGAGAGAACTTAATAACGTCATCAACGAATCGAACATACTCTTTTGCGCATATCGAAATTTCACAAAAAGCAGTAACATGATATCTAAAGCCGCCTATTTCGATAAGCCGATAATAGTTAGTAAAGGCTACGAAATGGGGGCGATGGTTGAACATTATCGGATAGGGCGTTGTGTGCATGAGGATGATGTGCCAGCTATGGTGGAGACACTGGAAGACCTTGACAGGCATCCCGTTGATCCAGCTTGTTTTGCCACTTATCGGCGTGAGCATAATAAGCAGGCTTTTGCTTCTAGTATCCAGAGATTTATAAGTCTCGGACTTGCGGGTTGAGAAGTATTTTTGTGAATACTTCTCCTTAGGTTTTACTTGAATTGAATAAATGGGTAATTTTTTATGCAGGACAGTGTTTATTACGATGAAAAATATTTTGATTGGCAAAAACCATTAGGTGAATTTGGCGGTTGGGCAAATAAAACCAAATTCGCTTCATTTATTTCTAAGGATAGCAGTGTTCTTGATTTTGGATGCGGCGGAGGATTTTTATTAAAAAATATTGAGTGCAAAATGAAGATAGGAGTTGAAATAAACCCAGGTGCGGCAAAAACTGCGCGTGAAAACGGCCTTGAAGTTTACCGCCTTGTAGATGATGTTCCTGATAATTATGTTGATATTATTGTTTCAAATAATGCGCTTGAGCATACTCATCACCCATTGGATGAATTGAAAAAATTACATAATAAACTCCGTAAAAATGGGAAAATAATATTTGTTGTTCCTTGCGAAAATATAGGTTACAAGTATGAAATTAACGACATTAATCAACATCTTTATTCATGGAGTCCAATGTGTATTGGCAATTTATTCACTTTGGCTGGTTTTTCTGTAATAGAATCAAAGCCGTATATACATAAATGGCCACCCCATTATGCGAAAATTGCCAAAATTGGAGGCAGGAAAATATTTGACATAGCTTGCAGAATTTATGGACAGTTTAAACGAGAATGGTTTCAAGTTAGAATAATAGCCTTAAAACAATAGGAGAAAGTCGCTATGCCGACTGTTGATTGGCTAAAAAAAGAATTTGATTATGGTTACTCTAGCGGAAATGTTCTGGCCATACAACCCGATGCTCATCGTTTGAAAGAAGAACGAGTAATTGGCGGTTCTTACAGGCGATTCTTTTTGGAAGGAGTGTTGCCATTTTTAAAACCTGGCATGCATGTGGTTGAACTCGGTCCTGGTAACGGTTCTTGGACTAGGGCGCTACTTTCTGTTCCGGATATACGTGTGACTACCTGTGATTTTCAGGATGTGACCAAGTGGCTTAAACCGGAATGTTATGACGGGCGCCTTGTTTGTCATCGCGTCACGGACAATTCATTTTCTTGTATTGCCGATAATTCTGTGGATGTATTTTTTTCTTTTGGGGTGCTTGTTCATTGTAATAAAAATTTGATCGCGGAAATTCTAAAAAATATTCTTGGCAAAATGAAACATGACGGGGTTGCTATACACAATTTCGGCGATTGGAATAAACTTGAAAAGTTCGGTTGGGAACTCGCTGGAATTCCGCTTTCGTTCAAAGACCTGCCGGATGATGATATATGGTGGCCCAGAAATACAACTCAAGAAATGAATGAACTGGCCGAAAGTTCCGGTTGGATAACCTGTGTGAATGATATGCATTTCTTCAAGCGTGATGGGGTTGCGCTCCTTGCAAAGAAAGAGGATGTACCCGAAGCGGCTAAACCCTTGGCGTGCAGAAAAATGAGTGATCTTATCGCCCCGGTCGCCTTTTTTACCTTTAACCGTCCGGAACATACGCGCCGGACTCTTGCAGCACTGGCAGCCAATGACTTAGCTGCTGATACGGATCTGCACATATTTTGCGACGGGCCGCGTTCAAAGACCGATGAGGAGGCCGTTGTGAAAGTGCGGGAAATATGCCGTGCCGCCTCTGGATTCGCATCACTTCATGTCCACGAGAAAAGCGTTAACCAAGGCTTGGCCAAATCTTTGATTACCGGTATCAGTTCTTTGTTTGAAAAACATGAACAAGTCATCGTGTTTGAAGATGATGTACTGGCATCAATAGGAACGTTGCGTTTTTTAAATACCTGCCTGGACCAGTATCATGCCGACCACGTGGTTTTTAACATTTCCGCATGGTCGCCAGACCCTCAAAAAATAGGTTTTCCTGATAATTATCCTTGGGATGTCTATTTTATCCCTCGCTTCAACTGTTGGGGTTGGGCGACCTGGAAGGATCGTTGGCAAAGCATAGATTGGAACCTTTCCAACGCTTCGGCTCTTTTTAACATACCACGTGCGCTCAATGCTTATTCCCAAGGTGGGACGGACGTGCCTCACATGTTGAGGGCGTGTCTTGACAAACGAAACGATTCATGGGCTGTTAGGGCTGATTTTGCCCGTTTTACGCATGGACGGTTGGGGTTAAACCCTATCAGAGCCTATGTCGATAATATAGGTTGCGACAATACCGGAACTCATTGTGGGGAGTCGCCGCAATATGCTGTGAATACCAGCTTAGCTCCCGCTACGATTCGCTTTCCTGAGTATATTTTCGTGGATGATGTGCTTGGAGCCGGATATCGGAAGTTTTTCAGTGGCGACAACGGTTCTTCTGTGCAGAAATTGATGTATCACAGGAACTCAAAAATTGTACAAGGTACATTACAATTGCGGGACATAGCGAAGCGTAGGGCATGGCATGAACTTGTCGAGTGGAACCGGCGCGCGGCTCGTTATATGGAACGCAAGCTTTTCCGCCGTACGCGGCGAACGCCGGCAACTTTTTCGCTCAATGCTGCAAAACGCGCGCTCGCATCAGCCGATCCATTTGATGCAGCAAAACGCGCTTTTGCCGAGGGCGATCTGGATATTGCTTTTTATGTGGCGAATGCCCTTAAAGGCAAGGTGCCAATTCCCGGTCTCGACGCTCTGCGGGCCGATATATTCATGCTCAAAGGGGATATAGCTTCATCAGTACAGGCTCTTCGAGAGGAATTACGATATTTTCCGGACAATGTGTCCGCACAGGAGCAGTTGCGAAGCCTTGTCTCACAGGAAGGAACGCATTGCTCGGATGATCCGGAATTAGATTCACTGCTGTCACTAATCGCTCCATACACCATGGTCGGTCTTGGTCGTCTTTATGCGTTGCACGCAAATGCAAAACGTATTTGTTCTTCTTCTCTCCAAGGAAATTTTGTGGAATGCGGCGTAGCCGCCGGCGGAACATCTGGACTTTTGAGTGCTATATTGTTGCAACATGATCATACTAAAGCACGGCGTCTGTTTTCTTTTGATACCTTTGCCGGCATGCCAAAACCTACGCAAGAAGATACATGTCACGGCATCACTGCTCAAGATTCCGGGTGGGGTGAAGGAACCTGCGCCGCGCCACTGGAAACCCTGACAACGCTTCTGCAATCTCTGGGGACAGTGCATCTTGTGCAGCCGGTGCAAGGTTTTTTTGCGGATACACTGCCGAATACAAAGGAGACCATTGGGTCTATCGCCTTTCTGCATATGGACGGAGACTGGTACGAATCCACACGGGATATTCTGATGAATCTATACGATCAGCTTGTTCCCGGCGCGTACGTGCAGGTTGATGACTACGGACATTGGGAAGGATGCAGAAAGGCTTTGCATGAGTTTTTTGCTAAGAGGGGCATAGATGTCAAACTGCATACCATTGACGGTACAGGTGTCTGGTTCAATAAACCTGAATCGGTTGCACACAGTAAAAAAGACTTTTATTCCGTGTCTGATACCGTCAACGCAAAACGGCAATCCGGTTCCGCTGTAATGGTGAATCTTGGTTGTGGATCCCGATGGCACAGCGATTGGATAAACATCGATTTTCACGGCGATAACACCAATGTTTTTCAACATAACCTCCGTAAAGGGCTTCCATTGCCTGACACAAGTGCAGACTGTATTTACGCCGGCCATTGTCTGGAGCATTTCACCCCGCATGACGCTGAACAGTTTCTACGTGAATGTGCCCGCGTATTAAAGCCTTCGGGGCTGTTACGTATCGTTGTGCCGGATTTAGAACAAGCGGTGCGAGCTTATTTGGTAGCTCTGGATGCCGCTCGTGCTACCGCAGACACTGAAGAAGTGGCGTTAAGACACGAGTGGATGATAATCGAACTTGTTGATCAGCTATGCCGCCATCAGAGCGGCGGGGAAATGTTAAAGTTATGGGCGCGGTCAAAAGTGCCTGCGGAAGATTTCATTATCAGCCGTATCGGAACGGAATATCTGAACGCGCGCAAGCGCTGTAAGGGAATGAAACCACCTCCATATTCGACTGATCCATTGCAAGTAGGCACTTTCCGCCTCGGTGGAGAACCGCATCAATGGATGTATGATGAGCTGTCCCTGTCGCGGTTTTTGCGGCGGTGTGATTTTGTTGATGTTAAGCGGATGAATGCAGTGTCTTCCCGCTTGAACAATTTTGCTCGTTATTGCCTGGATACCAATAAAGACGGTACATTATACAAACCTGACAGTCTGTATCTTGAAGCCTTTTTGAGATAAGTAAGGTTCCTATGCGTATAGCGGTACTTTCCACACTCCCTGCTTCCTTCGGTGCTGGTGCCGCCGCATGGCGCTTAAACCGAGCGTTGACCGATTTCGGCCATGACAGTTCTTTTATTATTCTGGAAAGTCCCGGTAATCCATCTAACATTCCCCTGCTTAACAATGTTGAAGATTTCTGTCTTCCAACTCTGCTTAGTCACTGGAGCGCACTGACATCGCCGGAGGCTTTACTCGCCAATGCCGCAGAACTATTTTCCGATACAATGGTAGCGTCGCAGATATCATTTCCTTTTCCTAAGGCTATCAGTGAAGCAGAGGTCGTTCATTTTCACTGGGTTGCGGGCATGTTGTTTTCTCCGTTCCTGTTACAGGTAATAGCCGGTAAAAAAATCGTATGGACACTTCATGATACAAACGCTTTTACAGGTGGTTGTCATTATTACGCCGGACCATGCCGAAAGTTTCAGTTGCAATGTAATTATTGCCCGCTGCTGAAAAATCCCGGCCCGGACGACGCTAGTGCCTGTGCGTTCTCGCTGAAAGAACGAGTATATCCATTGCTGAATCCATTCATGGTCACTCCAAGCGCATGGTTGGGCGAGGATGTGAAAGCCAGCACGCTCTTAGGGAGTTATCCTGTAACGACCATCCCGAATCCTCTGGATATGAAGAAATTCCGATCGCCGAAAAACAGGCCAGCATTGCGGCGGAAATTGGGCTTGCCGGAAGATGCTTTTGTCATCATGTCCGGGTGTGCAGATTTGGGCAACGTACGAAAGAATACAAAAGCGCTGTTTGAAGCGCTTGCCTTGTTGTCTGAACGATACCCGGCCCTCCCCATAGCAGTTTTATTATATGGACACGGGCAACTTCCTGAACTCGCCTTTCCTGTACGTCATTTTGGATATGTGAATAATGAAGTGGATATAGCGGAGTTGTATGGCGCGGCGGATATTTTTGTCCATACCTCACTGCAAGATAATCTCCCTTTGTCCTTGTGCGAGGCGCAAGCCTGTGGCACCCCAACGCTATGCTTTACTGTAGGTGGTTGTCCCGAAACAATGCTGCTGGGAAAAACGGGGTTTCTTGTTAATGAAACCACAAGTCAGGCCATGGCGGAAAAACTCAGCGCGATCATCACGGATCGCAGCAGTTTGAACGGTATGCGTGAAGCGGCGCGTACGTTTGCGTTGAAACGTTTTGATCCAGGCACTGTAGCCGCCGCGTACACGGAAGTTTTTGAAAAGGCGCAGACCGCGCCGGGACTGAAACCGAGCGATCCGTTGTTTGCCGATTTAGTAAAGAACCAGATCGCCTCGCAAAGGTTATACAATTGCAACAAAATTGAAAATTTTTCATGCAACGCGCGTAGTATTTTTGATGCTTTTGCACTGGATAAAAATGGAATTATTTACCGTTTTGCACGCAAGATGTATAGAAAACTTCTAAAACACTGACAATATCCGCTTATTCTCCAGCCGAAGAAGACGAAGCACGGCAAAAAGCTGAAGCCGCCCTGCCCGGGCGAATGAAGGATTTCGCCATAAATTACGAAAATATTGTTTTAAAAGTCATTGCTGAATAATCCAATCTCACGTCTCTTACATCCTGCGTCGCAATCTCGCGATCATTGGTAATGTAGAAAAAATAGCGAATCTCATTAAATAATCGCGTTTCGCCTTTTTCGATGGTGAGATTTTTCCTAAGCGCAATCATTCGATATGTATTTTTACAATGAGTCGGGCGGTAATCAAACTCGGCCACCTGCTCAAAGACAACAAGTAAGAAAACTAAGAAAACGCTGATTAATTGCCTGTGCGAGAATCAAGGGCGGTTCACGAACCGCCCCTACATGTTGCGCGGTGCTCGTAACCTCGACATATTTCTATATATGCCTCGGCTCCTGCGCTCCGTGCGTCTTACGCTTCATCCCGCGCAGACAATTAATCAGGATTTTCTTAATTCCGAGACAATTTTGTTTTCAGCGTCCTTTTGGAAATTCCAGTGATACGGGATATCTTTTCAATACTGTCTCCTTCAGCGAACATAAGGTTCTCGCCCGACAGGTTCCGATTCAGGTTCTGAAGCCAGATATTCCATCTTCTGATAATTTCGTGATGTCTATGACCTGTATCGGCATCATAGCGCCGCTCACCACAAAGATGCCGGGATGACTTTTGACTGATTAAAATATCTCAATAAATTTTAATGATTGATCTGTAAAACCGTAATACGCGCGCTGTACAAAAAATCCCAAGCACGGCGCAGGCGATTCGAACCAGCTTTGTTTTGCGGCTGCGGCCGAAGCGCAAAACCCACCGCAAACTGCGCATTTGCTTAATGTGTTTTCTCCGCGCGTCCTTTGGCAGGAATGCGAAGAGAAACAGAGCTACCACATACTCGTAAGCCAGGAATGCGTTTATCTGCGGCTGATATTGATGAACCGATGTTTTTTTGTCGCCGTATCTTTGAATTATGTCAAGAAGATCGACGAAACTTTTTTCATTAGGCAAACCGGAACGGGAACCGGGGCGATTCTGCCTGTAGAAATAATATGGCTGCGGGCAATAAGCAAATCTCCGGGCAACCGTGAGCGCTGTAATCATCAGGTCAATATCTTCATTATATATGCCTTCTCTGAAATAGATATTGTTCTTAATGAGAAACTCGCGGCGGAACAGTTTATTGCACGCGCTTCCAGGAAATTTTGGCAGACTGGAAAGGTGCGCCATCACATCCGCTTTTTCGCGACCGTTTATTCTTTCAGCTATATAGCCGTCTCCCAAAGGCCGCTTGGCATCTTTCCCGTAGACTTTCATCGCTTCCAGAAACACCAGGTCAATTTCGCAGGCGCTGTTTTCGACAAGCTTTGTAAGCTCATTAATGGCGCTTGCGTCTATCCAGTCATCGCTGTCTACAAACAGGACATACTCGCCCGTCGCGCCCTTCAAGCCTATGTTCCGCGCTGCGGAAGGCCCGCTGTTTGCGGTATGGGTGACATTAACTCTGTTATCTTTTGCGGCATATTCGTCGCATATTTTTGGCGATTTGTCGGTCGAGCCGTCATCCACAAGTATGATTTCCAGATCGTGGCGGTCTGAAAGAAGAATACTGTCGATACATTCCCTCAGATATTTCTCCACGTTGTAGATTGGAACGATTAAGCTGAATTTCATACTATCCCGCTGTTGCCGAAATTATGTATATCCTTTTAATTCGATTCAAAAATCATTGCCATTTTACGGAAATGCGGCATAAAATCAACTTTTGCGTATGACAGGGGTGGTATACGGCAGTTCCTGAGACTGAAATGTTGAAAAATATCGCGTTTGCCGATTGTCGTCAGAACGGTAACCTCGTGTTGCGCAACAACCGTTCGTGATAAAATTTTATGATTTCATCGCAGAATCACTACGTTAAAATATCTGTAATCACAGCCTGTTTGAATGCGGAGCGTACGCTGGAGCAGACCATAACCAGCGTATTGGATCAAAACTATCCCAATCTTGAATATATCGTCATAGACGGTGGATCTTCGGACGGCACGCCTGAAATTATAAAAAAATATGCCGATAAACTGTCATGCGTGGTGTCTGAGCCTGACGACGGGATTTACGACGCTTTCAACAAAGGCATCAGTATGGCGTCGGGAGACATCATCGGCATATTGAACGCGGACGATTTCCATGCGCCGTGGGCACTCGATACGGTTAACCGCGCGTATGGCGATAACCCCAATTGCGACGTTTTCTTCGGTAAAGTAGCCGCTATCGATGAAGAAAAAAATTGCTGGAAGGTTTATTCTTTGGGCGCAGCAAGCGATTTGATCGACCGTATGAGCATCCCTCATCCCGCGACTTTTTTACCGAAGCGCACTTACGACAATTGGGGATTGTTTGACACACGCTTTAAGATAACCGGGGATTGGGATTACATGCTCGGTATGTATTTAGATGGCGCCGCCTTTAAAACTATCGATACGGCACTTACCGCTTTTCGTTTATCGGGAGCATCGAGTTTTTTATCCCGAAACCATTTGCGTGAGAACAAAACTGTTTATAAACGGCATCTGAACGCGCGCGCGGCGCGGCGCAAAATAATAAAAATGTACGTGAAATACTGTGCGAGACGCGTGATGAAGGCAACCGGTACTTACGACATTTACGCCAGATTCAGAGATAATACAATATTTACCTTGGAATTATCGGGAATATATGCCGGTAACGCCGTTCGGATGTGGAACGAAATACGCGCCGCAAACGAAATCGACGCTGCGGAGTTGCTTGCGCCATAGACAGTAAGTTCGACAGGATGATCTTTACCTGCTTTAACCCGGAAGACGCAAAAAATATAGCTTGAGGAAAGCCTCGAAGAAGCTCGTTAGGACGGCGCTGAAACAGGAAAATGCTGTTTTGTTTTCCCTGTCAGTAGTCCACAGCACTGAACTACATGGTATATTATACAGTTTTGGTTAAGAGACCATTTTCATGAAAAAACGGTGGTTTAGACGAACAATCAGGATAATGACGGCATGCGTGATTTTGACCGCCGTCGTATTCTGTCTGCTTCTGACGCCTCCCGCAAAACGTTTCGAGTTCAATTACCTTTGCCGCTATCTTGAAAAGAGTGTCGGAATCCGTGTGGAAGCTTCAT
>Ga0082212_10002098_pt1 | contig 29327 bp, 23 predicted proteins | sample TergutNt197P3_FD_71548 | JGI IMG/M metagenome (GOLD analysis project Ga0082212, IMG submission 71548) | Neocapritermes taracua P3 segment gut microbial communities from Petit-Saut dam, French Guiana - Nt197 P3 | ecosystem: Host-associated > Arthropoda: Insects > Digestive system > Gut ...
GTCGGCTCGTCACATCCTGGGGCTGTATTCGGTCCCAAGGGTTCGGCTGTTCGCCGATTAAAGTGGCACGCGAGCTGGGTTCAGAACGTCGTGAGACAGTTCGGTCCCTATCTATTGCGGGCGTTGGAGATTTGAGAGGAGCTGTCCTTAGTACGAGAGGACCGGGATGGACGTACCTCTGGCGCACCAGTTGTCCTGCCAAGGGCATAGCTGGGTACCTATGTACGGACGAGATAAACGCTGAACGCATCTAAGCGTGAAACTCTCCTCAAGATGAGATCTCCCATTCCTTTAAGGAAGTAAGGCCCCACGTAGACTACGTGGTCGATAGGCCGGAGGTGTACGCACGGTAACGTGTTTAGCTGACCGGTACTAATCTGCCGAGGGCTTGACTTATGGTTAATTTATGAGCAATATTTTCAATGTTGTGCATCGTCTAACACTTTATTTGGTTTTCAAGCTGCGTTGAAATGCGCACCTTTAGCTCAGATGGTAGAGCAGCTGACTCTTAATCAGCGGGTCCCGGGTTCGAGTCCCTGAAGGTGCACCAATGCGCCCCTGCGGGGGCGCGATTTAGCTTTATAGACGCGGTTTCACCGCAATGCGGCCCGTTGGTCAAGCGGTCAAGACACCGGCCTCTCACGCCGGAAACACGAGTTCGATTCTCGTACGGGTCACCAAACGCCCCATATCCGCACCCTCGGGTACGGCTGTGGGGCTTTGCTTTTGCCCGTCCTGCGCGTTGTAATAGATGGTGATGTGGTCGTTGCACAGGTCAATCCGGCTTATTAGGATGTCAACCAGAGTCTGCCGGAAGTCTGTATCACTGGGGTCACCTGTTGTGAAACGCTCAAAGAAGAATTTCATCTGCTGGTATGTCAGCAGCGGTTGCTGCATCTTTTCTCTGGCAAGCTGGGCTTCGAGATCGGACTTCTCCTGTTGACGCTTCTCAATCTGCGCGTAGATTATATCCGTCACCCTGCCCGCTTCCAGTGACTTCACAAGGTTAGTAGTCGCCGTTTCGTTCTCCCGGATGAGCTTCTGCAAGCGTTTGAGGGCGTCGGTGTTGCGTTCCTTCTCACAGCGTTCCTCAATGGAGCGGGCGATGCTGTCTATCCTTTCTGGTGTGAGGATTTTCAGAGTTTCCGCAATAACAAGGTCTTCCAAATATCCTTTCCGTACCGTTTTCTTTTCGCACTCTTCCCTTTTGCGGATCGTTGCACACTTATAATACTGATGAACCGTACCTGTTTTCGAGTGGCCGCTGTCCCCGATTAAGGCTGCTCCACAGTAACCACAGAAAATTTTTGTTGAGAGCAGATAATAATCCTCAACAGCCTTATGACGCGCCGGAGCCTTCTTGTTCTTATCCATGATGATTTGGGCTTTGGCAAAGGTGTCGTCATCAATGATTCGGGGCATTCCATCGGGAACCTCAACATCGGCATACGCATAAATGCCGCAGTAACGCTTATTCACGAGGATACGCCGGATGGAGTTCTTATCGTACACATTGCCGCGAGAAGTCTTTACGCCGTTGTCATTCAGATAGCGGATAATCTCCGCCATCGTCTTACCGGCGATATATTGCTCAAATATCTGCCGGACTATCGCGGCTTCGCCGTTGTTGACTATGTAATGCTTATCCTCGCCCACGTCGTAACCGAGAAACCTGCCGCCGCCATTGCTTTGGCACTTCTCCGCGTTGATTTTCATGCCGCGCGTCACCTTCTGTGCCAGTTCTACAGAAAAGTATTCTGCCATTGATTCCAACACTCCTTCAACAAGGATGCCTGATGCGTCATCGCTTATGTTTTCACGAGCAGATAGGATGCGGACACCGTACTTTTTCAGTTTCGCTTTACAGGTCGCGCTGTCATATCTGTTGCGGGCAAAGCGATCCAACTGGTAGACCAGCACGGCACTAAACTGCCGTTTAGCAGCGTCCGCAATCATTCTTTGAAACTCCGGGCGGTTGTCTGCCGCTGTCCCTGATATAGCTCTGTCGATGTATTCAGAGATAATTTTGTATCCGTTACGCTCCGCATATTCGTAGCAGACCTTGAGCTGACCCTCGATGCTTTGCTCGTTTTGAGCACGACTTGAAAAACGTGCATAAATCACAATGTTTATCAAGTGTATCACTCCTTATCGTATAAATTATATCACATTTTAGGCCGTAAGTCTATCAAATACAATGCTGTTTCCAAAGAAAATAGCAGGCGTGATGCCGTGGTTGACATCACGCCTACTGTGATATAAACTGCTGTTAGGCCGCAGTCTTTTTCTTCGCCTGCCACTCAGCAAATTCTTTCTGAACCTGCTCGTCAGCAAAGTATTTCTTGATCTCCGGCATCAGGCGCCGGGCCAGTGCATCAATCTGCTCGTTGGATGGGGTGAAGCCGGCGGGGATGATTTCTGTGCGGAGCGCCGGGGTGGTTGATGTAGTCATAGATGGTGCGTCCTCCTGTGACGGCTGTTCTGTATTCAATTTTCAAGTTGCAAATGATTGCGGTGACTGTGTTTTTCTTATATAACCATATCCTTTCCTCTTTGAGAATGCTTCTCATAGAAACTCTCGCCCTGCATCATGATGATGTTTTCACGGATGCGTTTCAGCTCGGCATACTCTGTCCTGAGTGCCGTCATTTCTTTGCCGTGATTGGTTTTCAGCGTGTTGCTCTGCCTGATCCTCTCCGCGACGCTGACAGAACTATTTGCGGCAATCTGCTTGACCGCATGATCATAGGTCGCTCCTGCCGCGGCGCATCGGACCTCGCAGTCATCATACCTGCACTCGAACTCAGCGAGATCGCCGTTGCATTTCTCCTGTAGGTAGATAAGCGTTTCGGACATTGCCTTGAGATTGTGGATGGTGCTCCACTGGCGGTAACCGCCGCTTGCTTGAACTTTTTCGCTGTTGCGGTCGATCATCCTTCGGATGGTGGGAGAGATGTGCTTCTGTGAATATGCCGGCAGTTTCTTAGGCTCGACAATCCGCTCTCGGATGCGTTCCTCGGTATAATTGTCTCCGATGGTCTTGACCCGCGTGAACCGCTCCTGTCCGGTTGCGCGAAAGGATATATGCTTTCCGTGCTTCACCTCGTAACCAGCGTCCTGCATGAAGGATAGAAATTCATCAAAACTATTGGTTGACCGTATCGCCGCGTCGATGGTTCTGCGGAGCAGGGATTTCCAGCTCATCCCCTGCCGGTCTGCTTGGTATTCAGTATAGCTCTTACCGCGCAAACCACTTTTCTCCGTGATGACCGACAGACCATATTCCGCACAGAGCCTGTCGCTGACCTCTTGGATTCTGTGATAGGTTGCCCTGTTGGAAACATACCGGCGATGGGTTTCGATGTTGACGGCACACCACACGAAATGGTTATGTATGTGATCACGGTCACAGTGGGTGGCGAGAATGTAGGCGTACTGCCCGCCGAGGATTTCATCGGCAAGCCGCTTCCCTATCTCATGCGCCTGCTGTGGCGTCACCTCTCCGGGGGAAAACGACTGCATGAGATGCCGCCCGATAACACAACCGCCCGCCTGAGCCTTGCTGAGATGATATTCAAACTCCAGCGCCGCCGTTTCGGGTATGCAATGCTCTGAGAATACGAACCGGCAGTCCTCCGTCTTACCGGGATTGGTGATGTAGTCTATGGACTTTTCGATAGTGCCGCGGATAGGTTTGATTTTAGTAACCGCCAGATTTCATTCATCCTTTCCTGTAGCTCCATGATTTCCTGTGGGTAGATCCTGCCGTTGCTATTTGTGAATTTGGCTATCTGGTTGATGTTGGTTCCGATGCTCCTGACCTCTTTCGCCAGCTCATGGTAATGGGTTAGGTCTACGTTGTTTACCTTCCCGCCCATCAGCATCATCCACGCGAACGCGTTGAAACTGCTGATGCCGGACTGCTTCATCTTCTCCATGATGTAGTCACGCTCCTCTTGGGTCACGCGGACGATCATCTGAACATTTCGTTTCCTATACGGTGCGCTCATGCGCTGTGTACCTCCTTCCGTTCTCTGGGGTCTGGGGCAGCGCCCCAGCAAGCATTTTGAGCTTTGCGCCGACAGGCGCGAAGCCAAAAAGGGCGAATGGACATCCATTCGCTGTGCTTGCTCTCCTCTACGCAGCGTCTACCGTTCCGCGTATTTCCTGCGATAGATTTATGAGCCGTGCGGTATTGTTGCGGGTGAAGGTACAAATGATACCATGCTCATGTTTCAGAAAATCCTGTTGTAACTTCAGCGTCTTAGCGAGGGTGATCGGTGAGATGATAAACTCCGGGTCGAGGGCTGTGAGTGCTTCGCGGAGTTGTGTCGCCGTGCCGTTCCATGAGGGATTCTCATCCAATAAAAGATTCAACAACTCATTGAGCTGATTGTTATCGCCGCTGTCATCGTCGTCATTCATCTCCTTGATAAACTGCCAGCGGCAATCCAAACTGTCGAAGTGCAGCTCGAACTGATGGCTCTCGGTGTCACGGTTGGCGATGGTGAGCTTGGCGGCGGAACCGACGCGCTTACTTTTTTCAAGGATGAAGGCTCCATCTACCGCGCCGGCCAGTCCCGTGCTGCCGGAGATGAGATTGAGCGGATCGGCGTCGCCGGTCTTGCGAGTGTGGGTGATTAGTAGCAGTGTCAGTTTCCTGTTTGAGACGATCTCCCGCAGGGCGTCCATATCGTGATAATCGCCGGAGTAGGTGCCGGTGAATCTTCCCGTGTTGCGGATATACTGCATGGTGTCTATGACGATCAATTTCGTCTGCGGATGGGCGTCAAGGAACTCGGTAAGCTGTTCTCTCAGACCACCGCCGAGCTTCTTTGCGTGTGTGGCGAAGTGGATGTCGGTTGAAGCGTCGAGGTCAGGTTCTGACGACACCTTGCTCAACCGCTCCTGCAGGCGGGCGGGGTTATCCTCCAACGCGAGGTAGAGTACGTCGCCCTGTGCGGCGGGGTATTGCCACAGGTTGCCGCCGTTGGCTACTGCGTGGCATATGTCCAGCGCCAGCCACGACTTGCCGACCTTCGGGCTGCCGGCGAGGATGAACAGGCCATGCGGGAGGATGCCGGCGATGGTGAAGCCAAGGGGTTCGATGGGACGGGTGAGCAGGTCTTTGCCGGGAATGGTTTCGAGTTGGGGTGTTGTCATTTTGTCCTCCTGATAGGTATTCGTTTTTTTTCGTCACCTGTCACGGTCAGGGTGAGAATGTAGTGTTTGCAATGCTTGTGACGGGTGACGGTTCATTTTGGTGTGCGCGAGTGTGACGGTTGGATCACCTTCTCTCCTGATAGTATTTTCGCCGCACCTTCCCCGGAGGGTGAGTGGTTACAGCTTGGGTGTTGCTCGTTTTCCGCTTTCATCCCGGTATCGTTCCTGCGTCCGGCCTTGCTTGACCTTAGACGCGTTGTTCCGTTGTTCGCGTGCCGCTCCCTGCGCCGTCCCTCCGTGGTACGGCATTATGCAAAGGTGGGCAGCCCGCGTATCCTACCGGCTGCGGTATTCAGTTGTCGAGGTGCGGGGTGTAAATAAAGCGTAGCACGGTCTTGACAGGAATGCAAGGATAATGTACAATTATAACGCGACTGATAGATAGTCGCTTAGTCAGGGAATAGTGATTGTCGTTTAACTGGAGAGTGCGTTATGATCGCCAGTGTATACATCAAGAACGGGAACATCCATTTCTACAATGAGAACAGCCTGTCTAACATCGGCGGGATCGAGTATGCATTGGGCAGACCGCTATTGGATTTCGTCTGCTATGAGCCGGAGCGGTTTGATGATGCGTTCTCCATCATCGCGTCTGTGTATGATAATGAGTATGCCTATCTTGCCGCAACGGAAGAGCCTTATATATCTACGCTTAAGGAAAGCATGACGGAGTTTCAAACGAAGGAGACCTATATCTTTTTCTATGCTCAGATGCTGATGGAATTCATTTTCGCCTTTATTGACTCACCCCGGCAGGCAATCATGCTGCTTGAGGACAAGCTCCCCGGTGCGGAAGAGAAACTCCGTTGGACAATGGATTTTGAATGGCCGGCCTCGTCATCCCCGTACATTGAAGTCAGATATGCGGACAAAGAAAAACGGCTCTTACGAGCCGCGATGGATGTTGTTGCGCTTATGTCTGAGAGCCTTAAGCAGAAGCAGGAAGCCATGATCAATGAAATCGAACTGCTGCTCAGCTTCCGTGAGGTGATCGGTACGCCGGAAACCACATCACTGGAATTTATCTACTGGATCGAATCATACCGACTTGAAAATACAGGCGAGAGCTTCTATCTTGAAAATCCTTTACGCTCTTTCTACAGTGCCTTGCCAACCCGTGAGGTAGTTGAGCTGTACGAGATCAACACGATTGACGAGTTGTTTCGCTTTGAGTTTATCAAGATGATCGAGCATGACATCTTCATCAAGAAGTGTAAAAACTGTGACCGGTTTTTCATTCCACGGCGCAGGGCCGATGCGGAATACTGCGAACGCATCTACGGCGACGGCAAAAGGAAGTGCAGTGAGATCGGCGCCATGCTTCGGTATGAGCGGAAGGTCGCGGGCGATCCTGTGCTAGAGGCGTACTCAAAGGCGTACAAGCGTTTCAACTCCCGTGCCCGCGCTAAGAGGATGTCGCAGAGTGAGTTCCTGTCTTGGTCTGAGCAGGCGCGGAAGTTAAGGGACGAGTGCTTGGCTGGGGAGTTGTCGTTTGAGGAGTTCACGGCTTGGCTGGATCAGGGGAGGGTGAGACGGAAGAGGAGGAGCGGGGGGAGACCGCTACAGGGCGAGGGTTGAGAGCGCAGACATTTTAATATATATATTTCGTGTGTAGTACTTGCAAATAAAAAATAATCGTGGTAAAATAACGGCGAAAACATTGCTTGAAGTAGAATTGTCAAATTCATGTAATAGGGAGTACATTTTATGATTACAACTGTACCTGCTGTTCCATATAGACATAGAGTCCCCGCTTATGTAAAGCCGTTTTTGAAATGGGCTGGCGGGAAAACACAAATGCTTAAAGAAATCCTTCCCAAAGTGCCAACCTCATACGGTAAGTATATAGAACCATTTGTAGGCGGCGGAGCATTATTCTTTTCCTTACAGCCAAACGATAGTGTTATTGCCGATAGTAATCCCGAACTGATAAATACCTATAAGCAAGTGGCAAGCAACGTGGAGGATGTTATTTCTTGCTTACAAGGCTATGCTAATACAGAGGAAATATTTTATTCTGTTCGCAAGCAAGATTGGACACAGCTTTCTCCGACTGAAGCGGCCGCCCGTATGATTTTCCTAAATAAAACTTGTTTCAACGGCCTATATCGCGTAAACAAGTATGGGCAATTTAATGTGCCATTTGGCAGATACCTGAATCCAAAATTTTGTGATGCTGACGCATTGCGCGCAGCGGCCACGCTTCTCAAGAAAGCGACGATTCTCTGCGGCGATTATGTACTGGTTCTCGATCATTATGCGCAGCCGGGTGATTTTGTTTTTCTTGATCCGCCCTACTTGCCTATTTCGGAATATGCCGATTTCAAGCGGTATACGAAAGAACAGTTTTACGAAGAAGATCATAGAGAGTTGGCAAAGAGCATCATACATTTACACGAAAAAGGGTGCCATGTTATTTTGACGAATTCCAATCATCCGCTTGTACACGAGCTGTATGGCGCGTTCAATATAAAGGCAATCCTAACCAAACGCCATATCTCCTGTAATGGAAGCAATAGAAGAGGCGAGGATGTCATTGTAAATATTCCCCCTCAAAAACGGATGCTCTTAAAACTGTTACCCGATGCACTCCCACAACAAGTGTCCGCATATCCATCTACCCGTTTTATGGGATCCAAGAGTAAGTTATTGTCACAGATATGGTCAATCGCTTCTCAGTTTTCGTTTGATACGGCCATTGATCTGTTCGCAGGGTCAGGAATCGTAGGCTATATGTTCAAGGCACAAGGCAAGCATGTTGTTAGCAATGATTACATGGCCATGTCAGCGGTTTTTGCAAAAGCCATGATCGAAAACAACGATGTGACGCTTCCTATGGACACCGCAGAGAAATTGCTTGTGTATAAAAAGCAGCCTGACCAGTTTGTGCAAACAACATTTCAAGGACTGTATTATACTGATAATGAAAATGCTCTTATTGACACATTGCGGGCTAATATTGCTGCCATACGCAATCCATATCAACGTGCGATTGCAATGAGCGCCTTGATTAGAACTTGCACTAAAAAACGGCCAAGAGGGATATTTACATACACAGGCGAACGCTATAATGACGGGCGCAAGGATTTGCAAAAATCATTTGAAACACAATTTCTTGAAGCGGTTCAAGCTGTAAATAATGCGGTCTTTAACAATGGCTGTGCTAACAAGGCAAGGCGTGGAGACGCTATGCAACTCCGTATGGAACAGCCGGGGCTGGTATATATTGATCCGCCGTATTATTCTCCGCTTTCTGATAACGAGTATGTTAGGCGTTATCATTTTGTTGAGGGATTGGCACGAGATTGGAAAGGGGTAGAGATCCAACAGCATACTCAGACAAAAAAATTCAAGTCTTACCCCACTCCGTTTTCAACGCTGAAAGGAGCGGCAAATGCGTTTGATTTGCTTTTCAAGAGATTTTCTAACAGTGTGTTGCTTATTTCGTATTCCTCCAACAGTCTTCCAACACAAGACGATATGCTCGCCATTTTAGCAAAGCATAAAAAGCATGTCGAGGTTATTCCTGTAGATTACAAATACTCATTTGGGAATCAAAATGATGCAAATACCAATCGAAACAAAGTGCAGGAATACCTGTTCATAGGCTATTAGGAGGTGACAGCCATAAAATTCTGGCAACTTGGAAATACATCCGTAAGAAGTGCCATGCGATTAAAGGATGGCTTAACCGCGTTGTCTACATCGACTATACAGGGGAATATCCGCGGCAGTGAAGGAGATATTGCTTTCCGGCGTTTGCTCGGTGAATGCGGTGTTGTTTCACTTGGCGATGATACTACCAATAGCGTGGGTAGAAAATGGCGCGCCGCGATGGGCAAACTTGGTTTCATCTATCCAGAAGTAAAAAAATCAATGGGCTACACACAGAAAGACCTTGGACAGCTTGATATGATTACGCCTGCTGGTTGGAACTTGGTGCGGGCTGAGACTGTAGCCGCGATGCAGGAGTGCTATCTGAGGGCAATGGTAACGCCTCTGTTTCCTGCTACCAACGGCAATACATTTTCACCTTTGTGTTGGACATTGGCAATACTCTTAGAACTAGAGCGTCGAGGCGAAGATCCTGCGGTTAGCTTTATCGAGATGGCTCGTATAGTACAGACTACTGACCCGACTTATGGACTAACGCAAACGGTTGATGGTATCTTAGAAATCAGGACATCAAGAGATCTAGCCGAGAGCAAGCGAAACTTTGATCGTGAAATTTACGAAATTGGTGCTGCCGAGGTCGGGTGCGAACCACACACGTTTATTGATTATGCCGATATGAATATGCGCTATCTCAAAGCTACCGGTATGGTGCAGTCAAAAGGCAAAGGCATTTCACTTGTTCCTGAAAAACACTCCTTAGCGGTAGAGCTTACAAAGATACTGCTGTCAGACAGGCCCTTACTGGAATTATCCCGTTCTCTTTGTAACGGAACCCGCCTGCCTACTGATAATGCCGCAGTCGCTCATCAGGTTCTTGAAGATTTATTGATACAGATTCAACAATACGGAATTGCATATTCGATCGTTGGAAAACCTCTTGAGACCCCGGCACAAATCAATCAAGTGCGATATGAGATTGAAAAATTAATTGCAGAAAAGAAAGAAGAAGTCTATGCGAATCAGCAGGCAGAGCAATGGGGAGAAATTGCAGCATACATGGATTTGATCGCTTCTCGTCGTTATCATAAGCGACTAAGCGAGGATAACGAAATCCGAATTCCAAAAACCGAAGCTCCGGCATATCTAGAGTGGAGTTTATGGAGAGCATTTCTTGCCATTGATACTCTTGCAAATAAACCATATGAGGTTCGCCGATTCAAAATTGATCAAGACTTTTTTCCAGTCAGTACGGCGCCGGGGAACGGCCCTGATTTGATTGCTGAATTTGAGGAGTGCGTTGTAGTTATAGAGGTTACGTTGTCAGAGAGTTCTCGCCAAGAAGCAATGGAAGGTGAACCTGTTCGACGCCATGTGGCCAAGTTGGCAATGCAGTACGACAAACCTGTTTTTGGATTATTTATTGCAAACCGAATAGACTCCAATACTGCAGAGACATTTAGGATTGGGGTTTGGTACACCAAAGATGATGAGCGGCTTAGCTTGCGCATTGTTCCGTTTACATTGGTACAGTTTAGCACGTTTTTCAAGGCAATCTTCTCTGCCGGATGTGCGACGCCGCAAGCAGTAGTTAAGTTGATAAATAGATGTGAGGAATTTCGTCAAGGACTCGATGCGCCCAAATGGAAAACATATATTGGTAATGCAATTAGAGGAACTGTAGATGATTTATTATGACTAACCATAATCCTGTGGTTAATAAATACTTTTACTTAAGAGAGGAATCACAAATGGTCAGAATTGCATTGCTAAGTGATATACATTTTGGCTCACTTTCGGCAGTATCGGATTTTACAGTTAGGGGTGACAGCATAAATGAGGTGCGGAACGCAAAGCCTCACTTCGAAGGATTAGTTGAGACTTTACGTCCATATAATGTAAAATATATTTTTATTGCCGGAGATTTGACATCGACAGCAGCACCGCATGAGTTCTACTTTTGCCAAAAAAAGATATTTGAATTAGCATCTCTATTAGAAGTTGAACATAGTGATGTCGTTTTTACACTCGGTAATCATGATGTTGATTGGGAAATTTCAAAAATTATTAAGTTAAAAAAACAGGAAAAATTCGAGATTGAGACAAATGAATATATAGTTAATTCATACCATAAGCTCGCACATAGTGTTGCAGAGCAACATATTCCAATACGAGAATTTGATATGATATTTGGTGCTCCATATTCTGGACTTATTGAAACAACGGAAATTATTCTGTATGTACTTAACTCAGGTTGGCAGTGTATGGATGATCAATCATATTATCATGGTAAACTTTCGATTAACCAGTTAAAACAGTTCGAAGAGGCCGCCCAAGCGAAAGCATCTTCTTCAAAATGGAAAATAATACTATTGCACCATCACCCACAAAATTATGTTTATCCCATTCCGACAGCTGAGATTAGCACATTGGAAGAAGGAAGTGAACTAATTGACATTGCTGGCAGATATGGTATACACATAATTTTACATGGGCATCGCCATCATCCTATAGCGTTCACAGAAGAAAGAACAGCATGGCGATCTCCAATTTCATTTATATGTGCAGGTAGTTTATCTGTTAATTCACTGCATAGAAACAACGGAGAGATACCTAATACATTTCATATTTTAGAGTTAGATAATGTTCCTAACTCATTAAATCTTCTTAATTTTGAATATAAATCAAATTTTGGATGGAAACCATTTACATATCAAGAGGGTGTAAGACTAGAAAAACTAATGCGATTAGGCGAATATTATGATCAAACTGTCATAGATGAGATCATTAATTCCTTTCCCTTTGAAGTCCCAATTAAGTGGGAAATGGTAGATTCAAGACTAAAATACTCATTATATGAAAATATATGCACAAGAATCAAAGAACTGCGTTACCCATGTTCGTTTTCTGGAGAATACCCGGATGTTACGATTTATATCCATAAGGAGGATGCAGATAATGAGTAATGTCAAAAATAAAAGAGAGGCAGACCAAGTTAAGGGTTATGCAGGTTCTAATCCTTTTAATGATTATCAACCTCGGAATTATTCGGATTCAAAGGTAGTTCAAGAATTTTGCCCAACATCTACATTCTGGTCATTATTCAATGATCAACATGAGGTGCTTCTTGGAACACGAGGGAGCGGAAAGACATTTTTGCTAAAAATGATGCGTTATTCAATGTTAAAGGGGTTAGATGCTCCTGAAGCAAGAAGGCTCGTCTCTAATAAAAATTACTTTGCTATGTATGTTCCTATGCACTTAGAACGTGTGTCTCGTATTACTTCTGAAGATATTCCTGAAAATAAACGTGACAAGCTATTTCGTTACTTTTTTAATTGTACTTTGGCAGAGGCTTTACTAGTAGAGTTAATTGAACTTATTAATGAAACCGAAGACGAAAACGCAAGATTCAAAATGAATCACATTTTAGCAAATAGAATATATTCTGCATGGTATGGGAAAAATCACAATAACATAGCAAACCTATCAGACCTTACTTTTGCAGTTGATAGTATGTTTTATAATACAAACCTATCTAATTATGAAGAAAATGATACGCCACCTGCATTTACTAGTACATTATGTTCAGCACTTTTATCTGTCCGAAAGATTATTACTTCCTTTTTTGAGTGGAATGAAGAACCAACATGGATCATTTGTGTTGATGAAGCTGAGTTTCTTAAGGAATATCATATCAAACAAATCAATAGTATTTTTCGTTCTGATTCTAATCGTATAGCATTAAAAATTGCAACACTTCCATACTATCATACAACTAAAAACACATCTATGGAAGGGATATTCGTAGCGCCTGAAGATGATTATCGCTATACAGTTATTGATATGACTCCTGATGATCCAAACTTCATAAAACTTACTAATTCTATTTGTAAGGAACGATTAAAGCAAGTAAATAGTCTCGAAATAGAGACACTAGAAGATTTTGTTGGATGTATTGGACATGATAATCAAATTGACTATTACAGGCAACAATTTGGTGCTAAAGAAGCTAGTCAAGAAATAGTTCATGAGAAAATCATTTCTGAATTTTCAGAATCGTGGGGAAAAAGTGCAGCTAATCAGTCAAATCAACAAAAAGCTGTGTATAACAAATATGCCCCAATATACTATTTGCGCGAAATGTATAAGCAAACGAAAAAAGGGAATAGCGAAGTAGGTTGGTATGCTGGTGCAAAAATGATAAGAAAAATTGCTCAAGGGAATCCACGTATGTATATTCATGTGATGCATAATCTATTCGAACGAGCTAGGACAAAAAAGCTCCTTCCAAAAGAACAAAATAGAATCCTTTTTGCTTATTCTAAATCTATATGTGATACGACAAAAGCGTTGGAAATATATGGGCCAAAAGCTAAGCGTAGATTAGAGCAAATAGCATCAAGATTGCATGAGGATACCCATAGTAGATATTTAATCAGTGTAGGAAATGGATTCAAGTTGTCTTTTACTGACAAATTGGAGTCTGAAATAGGTTGGATACAACAAGCGGTTGCATATTCACGTTTATTGGTAGATGAGGAATCACTCAAAAATGGAATTAATCCACAAACTATTTACCACCTTGCAAATGTATATGCGGCAGTATACTGGATTCCAATGCGTAATGATAGATTCAAAGTAATAGAAATCGATAATTCCAATGATGAAGCAGCAACAGCATATTCAGTCATCAAACCGAAAAAATTAAAGGATATGGACAATCAAATTAGTATATTTGCAGAGGAGGATGATTATGTATCTATTCAATAATAAGGAATACAAAACTTTTGATGAGGCTGATCTCTTTATTTGTGCAATTGGATATGAAGAAAGATCAAAGTATTTATTAGAAGAGAATCAATCATCGCGTAAAAAGGAAAACACTTTTGCAATAGTATTTAACGATCATTACGATGAAAACATACGATCTCAGGCTCAAAAACTGTTTGCTTCAAGAGATATAACGACTATAAATGTGAATTATAGCGATTTTTCATTTGTAAATAGTAAAATTAATGAATTCATTACACAAAAATGTATTAACTCAGGTAAAGATGTTATAGTCCATATTGACTATTCCTCAATGCCGAGAAGTTGGTATTGTCGATTTCCAATGTTGCTTAATGAAATAAAAATTCCTAACTGTATCTTTAATTTTTGGTATGTATCAGGAGATTACCCGACGCAATATTCCGCATACCCAAGCGCAGGAATTGAAGCAATAACTGCTTTTTCAGGCAGACCTTCATTAATGCCTAGTAAAAATCGTTATCATATAATTGCCCTCGGATATGATATAGTCAGAACTCAAGCGATTATTAGTATCACTGATCCAAGCTATCTAGTTTCATGTTATGCATATATTCCTACAAATATTGAAACAAAGAAAAGTGTCGAGAAGGCAAATGAGCAAATTATTGATCAATCTGCATTGGCATTAGCACTAACTCTAGATAATTTTACATATATGATTATGAAATTAAAAGAAATTGTTAATGAATTGCTTTCTTCTGGAGATGTAATTCTTATTCCCGATGGGCCCAAACCATTGATCCTTGCGATGTCATTAATACCTAATATTGTAAACCGGGAAGGAGTTTCTTGTTTGCATGTATTGCGTAATGAAAAAGATTTTAATAAGGTGAAGGTAAAACCCATTAAAGATAGCATATATGGGTTTTCCATATTTAATAGTAAAGAATAGATTATTAGGTATTTCATATATCTACCCGAAATATAAACCCATGCGGCAGAACAAATATCGGGTTCGTATTTGGGGTGATCCGGGTCACCAAACGCATTCAAAGGAGAACTCCGGCAATCGTTGCGATTGCCGGAGTTTTTAATCGTTTCTGCTGTGAATAACTACTGCGCTTCCGTCAGCGACAGCACCCGGACACCGTCTTGCGAAACAAGAGTTAGAATGCTCTCGGGGCCGGGCAGGCGTTCTTTGGTACCGGCTCTGCGGACTCTTAAACCTGACGCCGGGATGTCGCCCGCCGTCAGTTTTTTGATTTGCTTCCATTTGCCGCCCATCATCGCCTCGATGGTGACGGCACTGTCAATGATGATCTGCTGTTTGGGAGCAGAGGAGAAATCATCTATGCCGACCGAACCGGTGTGACTGATGCGGATATGGGTCTCGAAAACATCGGAATGGGGTTTGCTGCCGGTTGCCGGGGTGCGGACATAAACGTCGGATTTATCGGTGAGATCAATAGGGACAGACGGGTTTCCGGCAACGGAAGAGGGGAGATTGGTGACTTTGCCGAGGGGAAGGGTGTTGCTTGACATCCTCGCCCATGTCTGCCCGTCATTGGATATTTCCAGCCCGGCTTTGGCCGAAAGCACGGCTTCGGAGGCATAGATTCGCACCTTGGGGGCTTTGGCAATGGCAGGGACGGCAACTTTGGCCGTTTTTACCGAGGGGAATGTGATATTTCCGGCGTCGTCCGCCGAGGACTGACCGCGTACCGTGATGGTTTGCTTTGATGCGGAGAGATCGACACGGCACCATTTCGCCGTGCTGTCGGTGCCGCTTGGCCCTTCGCTGGCGGCGGGATTCCATGTGTATCCGTCTTTGCTCCACTCGTTGCCCGCGCCGATATTGACATAGGCATAGTCTTCCGTATAGGTAATGGGAAGATTGCCGGATGGGTTGGGGGCGAACTTGGTGATCGTGTATATCGTATACTCGACCGCACTGTCCGGCGTGCTGACGCAATCGCTGACCTTTTTGGCCGTATTGCTATTGGCGGCGGCGGTGGAGAGGATGAGACGGCCGGGTTTTTTGATCAGCCTGGATATATCCCACTCCATCCCGAGGGTGAGGTCGGATGCTTTGATTTCCTTCCACTTTACGTCGGTCTTGCCGTTTTCCACAAAGGCATACGACCTGTATTGGCGCGTTGTTTCGCCGTCGCTGCTGACGACGGAGAGCATGGTGGAAAAATCGGGCGATTTTTCACCGTTCTCGTTTTCGTCGGCCATGACGGTCAGTACGATGGTAAAGAATAAGGCGGCGGTGAGAGCCGCCGCAAGGATCCGTTTGTTCATAGGTCAGCCCTTCTTTCGGCTATGAGGTAACGGTTTTCAAGGAGGGTTTGCGTATCCATCTATAGTGTAGCACAACCTTTGTGAGCTGTGTGTGAAAAAGAGACCTTGTGCTGTGAGAAAGCTGTGAGGATTTATTCATCCACCAGCCGGTATCCTACGCCGATTTCGGTGATGATGTACCGCGGGGTGGCCGGGGTTTTTTCGATTTTCCGGCGCAAGGCCGCCATCAGTGCCCGCAAGGCTTGGGTGTCGGAGCCGTATCCGGCTCCCCATACTTCTTTAATGATATAAGTGGCCGTGAGCACCTTGCCCGCGTTTTTGAAAAAGAGGGCGAGCAGGCGGTATTCCATCGGAGTTGTATGGATTTCAACGCCGTCGAGGGTCACCATACGCTTCTCCAAGTCGATTTGCAGCCCGCCGACAGCCAGCGGCACCGCTCCCGAAGCCCGGCCGCCCAGTTTGCGCAGATGCCGGAGTACGACGCGCACCCGCGCCATCAGTTCGGCGGCGGAGAAAGGTTTTGTGAGATAGTCGTCGGCACCGCTGTCGAGCGCGTTTACCTTGTCTTTATCCTGATCCCGCGCCGAGACAACGATGATCGGGATGTCCGACCATTCCCGCACCCGTTTGATGACCTCCGCGCCGTCGATGTCGGGGAGGCCGAGGTCGAGGAGGCAGACGCCGAACGGTTCGGCTGCAAGCCTATTGACCGCCTCCTGCCCGGTATAGGCCGCGGCGCAGTTGATGCCCTCATTTTTCAGGGTATAGCAGATGAACTTGGAGATTTGCTTGTCGTCCTCCACGACGAGGATATTTCCGCCGTTTTCGCTCATGTCGCGCCTCCCTCCAACGGCAGCGTGAAGATAAACTCCGCGCCCGCCCGGTCTGTGCGGTTGCGTGCGCTGATCCCGCCGCCGTGCGCTTGCACGATGGTTTGGCATATGGCCAACCCTAAGCCGATGCCTGATTCGGTGCCGGTATGCTTTTCATGCTTTGTGAAAAATTTGTGAAAGATGTGGGGTAAATCTTCTTCGGCAATGCCTGTCCCTTCATCCCGCACGGTGAACTGCACCGTCTTGCCCTTTTGTTCCACGGCGATTTCGAGGCCGTCTTCCCCGGCAGTGTAGCGGGCGGCGTTGTCGAGCAGGTTGATCAGGACTTGCTGGATGAGCTTGGCGTCCATCGGTACAAGGAGAAATTCTTCGGGCATGGACACCGAGATTGGGTGGGGATGACGCTGGGAGATATGCCGTACCGCCCCGCCGACCACCTCCTCGGCCGCTTCCTGCTCTTTTTGGAGGGGGAGGGCTCCGTCTTGAAGCCTTGTGAGGTGAAGGATGTTTTCCACCAGTGACCGCAGCCACTGCACTTCGCTGCGCACATCCCCGATCAGTTTTTGCCGGGGATCGTCTTGCTCCGTCATGTCCCCGAGCATTTCAACCGTCCCCATGATGGCCGCGAGGGGGGTGCGTATGTCGTGCGATATGGCGCGGAGCAGGTTGGCGCGGTACCGCTCTTTTTCGGCTTCATCTTCCTTCTGTTTACCCAGCAGGGAACTCCGCCTGGCTTGAAGGGTGAGAGTGCAGGCGATGAGGGCGGCGATCGACATGGTGATGAAGGTGGTGTAGTAGCTTTTATCGAAAGCCTGAAAGGTGTAATACGGGTCTACAAAGAAAAAGTTTTGGGCGAATGTGGCGATCACCGTTGCCAAAATGCTGTACAAGTAACTATGAGTTAGCCACGAGATGATCAGCACCGTCAGGAAATAGACCAGGGCAACATCGGTTTCCGGGAAGTCGGCTTCGGTGAAGATAAAACCGAGCACCGTCGCGGCGGCGAATAACGCCGTGATCAGGAGTACGCGCTTGACATTCCCGCGTACGGCGTAATCCTTATAGATGATCCCGGCCAAGACACCCGTGAATTTTTTGATCAACGGCGGCTACCCCACTTCTTTCCGCACAGCCGCCATCAATTCAAAATCCCGAACCTGACGGGCGTATTCAAGTGCTTTGGGCATATCATTTTCTGTTATTCTGATCTCATTTGGGTAACGAGGTTGCACACCGTATCTATTTAGATTGCCGCAAGCCCGTTTGATTGCGGTAAAGCGTTCATCGTATTCTAGGCACATATCAATTAGGAGACTTAAATTGTGGGTTTTCGGCGGCTCCGTTATGCCTTTGGAAATCAAGTATCCCTTTATATATTTTTCAGCCGACTGCTGGCAGAGAAAACATATGATCTCAAGAGGCTGCGGGCGCATCCCTTGTAAGTGCTCGGCAACCGTTAAATCCCTGTCCGCATACGTAAACCACTCGGCAACGTATTCACGCTCCATACAGCACAGCTCCTTTCTGCGCAATCACACGTTCAAGCGTAGGCCCGTTCTTCCGGCGGTTAAAAACGCTGGCATGACCCATCAGCAGGTCTATATCCATAAATTTCTTCTTCGTCCTTATGATTTCATAAATATCCGCGTGCAGTTCGCCCAAGTCTGCCGTATCATCAGGCAAGACCACATAAATATCAATATCGCTTTCCTCATTGGGTGTTCCGTAGGCATACGAACCGAACAGATAGATTGCTTCCGCCGGGACTGCTTGCAGTACGCTCTCTGTTATCAAGTCCAAGTCATTTTGAATTTTTGCGTCCATGCGGCTCACCGCCTTTCTATCCACAGTATAACACGGGTAAGGGGAAAGGGCAACACAATAGATGGTATAAAGAGGTTTTTCAACAAAAAACCATGAGATTTCCATTAAATATCACTTGCAAAATTGGGGGTGCAGGTGTATACTGGCAATGGAGCTATATTATGATAGCTCCTGATGTGGACTGATTTTTCCGAAAAAGGAGCGGATCAAAATGCGTGAACAGACGGAACAGCATAAGGGCGAAAGCCGGTTTCACTGGAGGAGGGGCTATATGGCTCTCTTGCTGGCGGCAGTCTTTCTTTTCTCGGGGATCTCGCCCGGGCTGATTGCCAGTGCCGAACTGTACATAGGTCAAGCCGATCCCTTTGTTTTCGGGAAACCGACCTTAGGCTCGGTTGAAACCAAAACCATCAGCGGCGTCCAAAAGGGCGGCAAGCTGGAGGGGCAGTCTGGCAACATCAACTACTACCGCATTGACGCCGCGCACTATCCGGTCGTCGCTTTCAAACAAGGCAGTTACGCCTTGATTTGGAAAGCGGAGAATTCGCCGTGGACCGAAGCCGACAAAGCGGCGGCGTTGAAAGACGTTGGCTCCATTGACGGCTCGATTGGTTCGATGGCCATCAGCGGCTGGTATTACGGCGAGGATTTCAATACCGCCCAGCGCACCAACGCCAACTTCAACAGCAATAACTACGGCAACTATTATTATGACGCCTCGGACAATCATTTTTACTTACAGGTCGACAAGCTCAGCCACTTTGACTGGGGCGCCGATCCCAACTGGGGAGGCTCTGACCCCAATAACCCCCACCCGGACGACGGAGCCACCATCACCCTGCGCAAGATGGTGAACGACGGCAAGGGCACCACCCCGCTTTCGGAGTGGTGGCAGGCTAAATACGGCCAGCCGCTCGATCCGGCCGTTCGCAAGTCGATGACCTTTTACCTTTACAAAGCGGCATTTGACGGCGGCGCGCTGACCGACATCGTCGGCATCACCACCCTGAACGAGAGCGACCAAATCATCTTCCTCAACGTGGAGCCGGGCTGGTATGCCGTTGCGGAAGAACTGTCGGGCGGTTCGGCCGGCGTCTTCTATACGGGCGAGCCGATCTATATCTACGTGGGCGCCAACAGCGTCATGGGTTCGATTGACGCGAAAAACATCAGCGGCAATTTTACCGTCCATTGGTCGGGCGGGTATGCTTTGGGTCTGAAAATCGTCTTTGACGACGGCAGGTCGCATTCCGGCACCAAGCCGGACGGAAGCGGGCAGGCCTTTACCACCGAGCGGTTTGACGCCCTGATGCCCGACGGTTCGCGCATTGCCACCTATTGCGCCGATTTGGGCGCGCACAACATTTGGGGCAACTATCGGTTTGACGAGAAGAACCATAACTTCACCGACCCGCAGATGCTCTATTTGATTGCGGCGTTTGACTTCCTGAACGAGAACATCCGTAAAGACGGGAACAGGTATTCCGGCCTCAACGGCGAGCAAGAAACAGCCATCTGCAAAGCACTGGCTCAGATTGTTTTGTGGAACCTGATCCTTCAAATTGACGCCGAAGACCACGGCGGGTACGCCGCGGCTTGGTATAAGATGATTTACCCTGAATCGGAAGAGAACGTTAAAGTTAAGAAAGTCGAAGGAACCGAATGGTTCCAATGGGACGGGCGGAACACATATTATGACGGCGGCATCATCAATCGCGGGTATGTGTTTGCCGAAGATGTGGCCAAATATGACGCCAGCGGCAGAAAACAAGGCGTATTATTCGCCAAGGGTACAACGCTGGGTGATTACATAACCAACTACGCTACCCTGGTTGACCTCCTGCTGGATAACCCGCGCTCCTTTGTGGACATTTACAACAATAAGCTGGACAGAATGGCCGGGACGAACGAAGAGTTTGTCATCGGCGCCGTCTTCATCCGGGGCGACGGGCAGAGCTATTCCTCGATCGATCAGCAGCGTCAGATGCTGGTGCTGTTCGGCAACAGCAAAAGTGACAGCGGCAGCAGCAGCGTCAACACCGAATATGTCAACAAATACAAACCCAGCACGTCGGTTGACATCCCCGTCAACAAGATCGTTGACAGCCCCACCCCCCCGCCCGCCACGGCTTTTACCTTTAAGGCCGAGCAGGTGGACAGTTTGGGTTCGCTGGAATACACCGGAAAAGCCGCCCGTTTGAGCGGCAAGGCTTCCACCGATGAAAAGGGCGGAGCCATCAACATCAAGATCGACGGGCTGACGCCGGGAACGCATACCTTTATGGTGAGCGAGGAAGACCGCAAGGAAACCGGCTGGGCATATGATAAACACGCCTATTGGATCGAGGTCAAAGTCACCGACAACAAAGACGGGACGGCGACGGCGGCCATCACCAACAAACACGGCAGCCCTGATTTCGTCAACTACTACGAATACGCGCCGGGGATTACGTCGGTCTTTATCACGGGCGACAAGATTATGAGCGGCGACGCCTATCTCGGCCCGGCGAGAATCTTTACCTTTTTAGCCGAGCAGGTCGCGGGGAACAACAGCGACGCCCTTGTCGAGGACGGGAAGACCGGGATCGGCACGGTGAAGGTGTCCAACGAGGCGAAAAAGCCCTATGTCATCGCCGTCAACGACCTGACCGCCGGGACATACTGGTTCAGGGTGACCGAAACGACCGAGGCCGACGACACGGGCTGGATCTATGACAGCCGCGTTTACTGGGTTGAGGTGCTGGTTTCCGACAACGGCGACGGGACGGCCACGGCGGATATTTCCGAAACAAGCCCGGTTCCGGTGTTTGAAAACAAATACAAAGCCCCTGTCACCGAGGTTTCCATCAGCGGGTCAAAATCCATAGCGGGTAAATATATCGGCTCCGGAGAGACCTTCTCCTTCCATGCCGTTCAAGTGGCGGCCATGGGCAGCGACCTCCCGGCCGGAAGCTACGGCGGGACGGCGACGGTTGACATCAGCGGAAGCGGTGTTATGGCCAACAACGGAGCCTTTTCCATCGGCATCGGCGATTTGGCTCCCGGGACATACTACTTTATGGTGACCGAAGGCGCGGGCGCGGGCGAAGCCCCCGGCTGGAGCTACGACAAACACGCTTTTTGGGTGCAAATCAACGTGAATGACAACGGGGACGGGACGGCTACGGCTGAAATCTCCGGCAAGAGCGGTGAAACGGAGTTTGTCAACTTCTATGAAGCCCCGACGACCTCCGTCCTGCTCACAGGCGATAAGTTAATCGAAGGCGGCAACACCGGCCCGGCGACGACCTTCACCTTTAACGCCGAGCAGGTTACGGCCATGGGCGGCGACACAGCCGTCGCGGGGGGTCTGACCGGGACAGGGTCGGTCACGGTGACAGACGAGACAGTCAAACCCTATGCCATCGGCATCAGCGGGCTGGAAGCCGGGGTCTATTATTTCAAGATCACCGAAGAAGCCGGGCAAGCCGGAACAGGCTGGACGTATGACACAAGTGCCTATTGGGCGGAGGTGACCGTTACGGTGACCCCGTCGGGCGGCGACTTTGTGATCAGCGCGAGCGTGACCGGCCAAAGCGAAAAGACCGGCTTTATCAATACATACAAATCACCGGCAACCTTTATTGTGATCGAAGGGAACAAAACCATTGACAACGCGACCGACGACGAGCCGGAGAATCAGGAGTTCACCTTCAACGCCGTTCAAGTGCTGTCTATGGGCAGCGAAGAGGCTGTCGAGGGCGGCATCAGCGGTACGAATACCATCACGGGCGAAGGGACATACAGCATCAAACTGGACGGCCTGACGGCGGCCGAAAGCCCGTATTATTTCCTGGTGACCGAAGCAGCCAACGAAGACGAAGACTGGACGATGAACGACCACGGCTACTGGGCGCAGGTGACGGTGGAAGACAACGGGGATGAAACGGCGACAGCCGAGATCACCGGGGAGAGCGGAAGCCCTGATTTCATCAACTACTATATGTACACACCCGGCGTCACAAGTGCTATTATCACAGGGGATAAACGGATTTCGGGCATTTATGCCGGAGAAGACAAGACCTTTACTTTCACGGCGGTGCAGGTGACCGGTGACGGCAGCAATGAAGCCGTTGAAGACGGTGCGAGCGGAACCGGGTCGATCACCGGAGAGGGAACCTTTACCATCGGGATCGGCAACCTGACAAGAGGAACATACTGGTTTAAGGTGACCGAAAACGATGAGAGCAGCAAGGGCTGGACATACAGCAAACAAGCCTACTGGGTCGAAGTGGTCGTCAAGGATCAGGGAAGGCACCGCGCCGTTGCGACGGTGAGCTATGACGGAGGCGTCTTCGTCAATGAGTATCAGTCGGATAAAACCTCCATTGAGATCACCGGAGAGAAATACATCGCGGTGGTCGGCGGGTTCTCGGCGTCTGACCAAACCTTTACCGTGAACGCTTCCGAAGTGACCGACTTGGGCGAGGATACCCCGAAGGATTCCGGGCTGACCATTGCGGCCGGAACGGTGAACACCGGCGGTGTACCCGGAAAAGCCGGCGTATATACCATCAATGTCGGCAACCTGACGGTGGAAGGAAGCCCGTATTACCTCCAAATCACCGAGGAGCAGGGGACGGCGGACGGCTGGACGTATGACGAAAGCATCCATTGGGTGAAAATCGAAGTGACCGACAACGGAGACGGTACCTCTTCGGCCGACATCGTTGGGTCGAGGGTTCCGAATTTCACCAACAGCTATATCGGAGGCAAAACATCGGTAACCGTGCCGCTCGAGAAGACCATCATCGGCAACAACTACCACGCGCGGAGATTTGCTTTCCACGCCGAGCAGATTCGGAGCTTTGACAATGACGCCGCCATCGGCGGTTTGCGCGGACGGGCGTCTATCCGCGACAACGGGTCTTTTGCCCTCAGCATCGACGGTTTGTTTATGAATCCTGACTTTATGGTCGGAGAAGAGTGCATCTACTACTTCAAGATTGTTGAGAGGGCGGGTAAACTCGGCGACGGCTGGACATACTCTGACAATCAGGTCATGATCGAAGTCATTGTGAGAGACAACGGACAGGGCGGACTTACGGCCTCCATCGGCGAAGTGGTGGGTTCCCCGGTCTTTGTGAACACCTATGTACGCCCGCCGGAGGAGAAGATCATTGTGCCGGACGATTTTGTGCCCGAGGAATACCCGGAATTTGATCCTGAAGGCGAACAGCCCGACCCGGAAACCCCGGGAGGAACCGATCCTTATGTGCCGCCTGTGCCGAATGACCCGGACTCCATCCTGATCCTGGTATTCGATGACGACGACAACATTGTTTTCATTGAGATCGACGACGACGACGTGCCGCTCGGGTATTGGTATTATGATGAGGACGCGGGCGAGGAAGAGGACGAAGGGCTCTGGATCTTCGACGAGGATATACCGCTGGCCGGATGGGACGACGACGAGGACGACACGCCTGTTGTGATGCCGAAGACCGGAAGCACACCGATACGGTACTACCTGCTCCCGATTGGGGCGGTGCTGATTGGCGCGGGGCTGTTTACATTGCGCCCGAGAAAATATCTTCCCAAACGCTTGATGGGGCGTTAAGCGAATAACGCAGAAATGCCCCGTGTTGAGAACGCGGGGCATTTTCACTTTAGAACGGGGGAATTTACGTTGACCAAACGCGGATTGGCTGTCTTGATCGTTGTCGTGCTGCTGATAGGGGCGGCGGCGTTTGCCTTGATCAGACATATGCTGTGGCCGGAGATGGAAGGGACGCTTCGGAACAGGGACGGCCGGGAAATGGTGTACCATTTGGAGATCCTTTCGCTGGACGCGATCGATAACGAATACATTCGGGAATGGGTTGAACGGAATCAGCCAAACGGGGAGATCGACGGCAACCCTGTTTATTACACCCTGTACAACGACGAACTGTTCGAGCCGGTGGAGTTTTATCTTTATATGCCGTCGGCCAAAAAGGTGATGGGGGACATCACCTTCAAAGACATCAGAGCCGAAGAATCGGGGGCGGCTCTTGTGCTGTATGTGGAGAGCAAGGACGGCATCAAACGGTCGAAAGACGGTGTTGATTTGATATTTCACATTACGGCGGATGATTCCGCCGGGGAGGCAAAAGCCAAAACGGAGAGGTTGTTTGTCAACGGGACGCAGTATGCCTGCCCGGGCGCGACGTTCACCCGTCTGCGCTGAGAAGGGGGGTGTGGGACGGATGATCAAAATCACGGCCGACAGCACATGCGACCTTTCGCCGGAGATTTTAGCCGAACTGGACATCACGCTGGCTCCCCTCTACATCAACGCGGGGGAGGACTCCTTCCGGGACGGTGTGGACATTACACCCGCCGACGTCTTCCGGCATGTCGAAACCAAGAAGACGATGTGTTCGACTTCGGCGGTGAACATCTTCGATTATGAGACGCTGTTCGGAAAATTTTCCCCGGAATGCGGCGCGGTGATCCATCTTTGCATCAGCATGGGGTTTTCGACCTGTTATCAAAACGCGGTGACGGCGGCAGCAGGGTTTCCGAACGTCTATCCCATAGATACCCGCAACCTTTCAAGCGGCAGCGGGACTTTGGTCATGGACGCCGCTTTGATGGCGAGGGACGGGGTTTCGGCGGAGGAGATTTGCCGCAAACTGGAAGAGGACATCCCCAAGGTGGATTGCAGCTTTGTCATCGACCGGATGGATTACCTGCACAAAGGCGGCCGGTGTTCGGGGATGGAAGCCCTGGGAGCCAAGCTGCTGAGTATCAAGCCGTGCATTGAGGTATTTGACGGGGCGATGCGGGTCGGAAAGAAGTATTTTGGTAAGTTTGACAAATGTTTGGAACAATATGTGGGGGAGAGGTTGGCTGACAAGGACGCGATCGACCCCAAGCGCGTTTTCATCACCCATCCGATGTGCTCTGAAGAGACGGTGGAAGCTGTGCGGGCGGCCATCGCGCGGCATATGGCGTTTGACGAGGTGATCGAGACCAAAGCCGGGTGCACGGTATCGAGCCATTGCGGCCCTTCGACGCTGGGGATTATTTTCAAGAGATTATAGCTCCCTCCGGCTCTGCGGAGGATGCTTCCTCAGCGGGTGAGGAAACACTCCCTCCGGCTCTGCGGAGCCACCTCCCTCTAGGAGGGAGGCAGGAACCACCCCGTCCGGCAGAGCCGGACACCCCTCCCCGGAGGGGAATGCTCCCTCCGGCTCTGCGGAGCCACCTCCCTCTAGGAGGGAGGCAGAAACCACCCCGTCCGGCAGAGCCGGACACCCCTCCCCGGAGGGGAATTTCTTGATTTACAGATGACAGGTGTTGCTGAGGTTTGGGCTTGGGCGAGATTCTTATACTGGCTGTGGGACTGTCGATGGACGCCTTCGCCGTTGCGATTTGCATCGGGCTGGCGATGGGGCGGGTGACGCTGAGAAAGTCGCTCACCGTTGGGTTGTGGTTTGGGGTTTTTCAGGCGGGGATGCCGTTGATCGGGTTTTTCATCGCCCGCTGGTTTGCCGCCGCCATCATTGCGTACGACCATTGGGTGGTTTTTGGTTTGTTGTGTTTCCTCGGCGGGAAGATGATTGCGGGGAGTTTTCGGGGAACCACCCCGGCCGCCGGAGGCGGCCACCCCTCCCCGGAGGGGAATGACCAACCCGGCTCTGCGGAGGATACTCCCTCTCAGAAGGAGGCAGGAACCACCCCGTCCGGCGGAGCCGGACACCCCTCCCCGGAGGGGAATTTAAGGGCTGCAAAGATGTTGCCGCTTGCCCTTGCCACCAGCGTTGACGCGCTGGCGGTGGGGGTTTCGTTTGCTTTCTTGCAAACGGACATCGTTCCGGCGGTTTCGGTGATCGGCGTGACGACGCTGCTGCTGTCGATGCTGGGGGTGAAAATTGGCAGTGTGTTCGGGGAACGCTTCCGCGCCAAGGCGGAGTTTTTGGGAGGGCTTATCTTGGTGCTGATCGGCGTTCGGATTCTGCTGGAGCATTTGAGAGAGGCCGCTTAGCTGGAAGATAATTCATGTCATACTATGTCACGGTTGTCCGTGCTATAATGGCAGCAACAGTGTACAATGTATAACAATAATAAACCATTGAAAACGCTGGGCCAATCTACACCAAACGCCGCTCTATTGGACAAATGGGCGGCGTTTTCATGTAAGGACATCGGGCCATGTTGACCCGAGGTAACACGCCATAAAAAAAGAAAGGGGGTAATCAATCCGCCGGGTCGCGCTGAAAAGCGTAGACCCTTTTTTCATGTCCATTATACAAGACAGGAGGAAAAAAGTAAAGTGGAAACCAATAAACCCAATGGCACGGGCGGCAAAGGCCAGCCCACGCCAGAGAATCCCATGCCCCCCACGCCGGAAGGCAAAGAAGCCGAGAAGCAACCCGCCGCGCCGGAAACAATCCCATCCCCTTCATCGCCGCAAGAACCGCCAAAACCGGAAACCCCGCAGAAAAAAGAGGAACAACCCAAAGCGGAAAAGGTTGAGAAACAGCCCAAAGCAGACCCCGACAAAGCGAAAGGCACGGCAAAGGAGGAAGCCCCGCCCTCTCTCGCTGAACCTGTCCCCCCGCCGCCGAAGGACGCAACCCGCCCCGGCGAAAAGGAAACCATCGTCTATATCAACCACGCAGACCTACACCCGTTCAAGGATCATCCTTTTCAAGTCCGGGACGATGACGCGATGAAAGCCCTTGTCGCAAGCGTCAAGGAGCGGGGCGTAGACCAACCCGCCCTTGTACGTCCCCGTGAAGGCGGCGGCTATGAACTGGTAGCTGGTCACAGGAGACAGCACGCCAGCGAACAGGCCGGATACGCCAACATCCCCTGTGTCATCCGCAACCTCACAGACGAGGAAGCCATCCTCGCTATGACAGAGAGCAACTTCAACCAAAGGGCGGAAATCCTCCCCAGCGAACGCGCCCTAGCTCTGAAAATGCAGTTGGACGCGATCAAGCGTCAAGGCGCGCGGGATGGCGGCGATGTAGGCAAACGGTCAAACGAGGTTATCGCAGACCGCAACGGCATGACGGTCAAGCAGGTTCAGCGGTATATCGCCCTGAACAAGCTGACCCCTGACATGATGAAGCTGGTGGATGATAAGGGTATCCCATTCACCGCCGCCGTTGAGATGTCGTACATCAAACCCAGCAATCAGCAGTACATAGCCCTGACCATCGAAGCGCAAGGCTCCCCGCCGTCCCTCAAACAGTCCCAGCGTCTGCGGGAACTCGATCAAGCGAAGAAACTGACCCATGACGTTATAGACGGCATCATGCTGGAAGAAAAGAAGGAGGAAATCAAAGTGATCATCACAAGTACCGAACTCGGTAAATTCTTCGGGCCGGAGAAGACCCCCCGCGAAATGAAGGATACCATCCTCAAACTGCTGGAGGAACACAAGGCCAAGAACCCGCAGGAACTGGGTAACAGCGTCAAGAAGAAGAACATACCGGAGAAATAACAAGCGAGCTGCTCCATCGTCTTGCAAGAAGAGGAACATCCCGCAGGTATAGCGAACCTGTGAGCGTAACCGAAGGGATTTCCGCGACTGCCCGCAAGGCGCGACATGGAGCGCGACACAGCATAGGGTCAAGTTGGCCCGACGTCCCCCGTAATATCGGCTCATTGGAGTATTCCCCGTCGCCAGCATACCCCCAGCATAGACGGATAAGGCGGTCAAGGGCGCGGACGCGCCGCCAAAGGCGGTTTACCCTTGACAGGCTTTCCGTCTGTGCCTCTCTGTGTCCGGCGGCGGGGAGTATTCCTTTGAGCCGTTCCCCTTTCCATGACTGGAAAGGGGCGGAGGGGATAGGTTGAATCACGAATGTATGTAGAAAAGCTTAATACTTCTCCAAAAATCTCGCAGGCGTAATGATTTCGGGTTTCTCCAAATCTACCCCGTCGAAGTCACTGTCGCCTGTGATCAGTACATCTACATCCTCCATGACGGCAGAGTATAGAACAGGGTAATCCTTTATATCTCGTATTTCAAACAACCCCGTCGTTTGTTGCTTTGGGGTATAAACCAACTCATAAGGAAACTGGCTTAGAAAAAGGTCGGCTTCTTCTGTCTTGTCCGGGAACTTGCGGCGTACTACGTTTAGTAGTTCTTCTATTATATAGGAAGACAGGACAAGCTGATGTTCCGTCGTGATCTTGACCATCAGCGCGTCCATTTTCGTCCCCGGAAACACCAGAGCCGACACAAGGACATTGGTGTCAAGCATTACGCGCATGGTTTTCCTCCCACACCTCACGGCGTACGTCTTTCACCAAGTCAACAACATCCTGCTCTGTCTTCAACCCCAGCCGTTCAGCTTCGCCTTTGAAAGCGTCCTGCGCGTTTTTGAGCGCAATCATGGCGGCGTTTTCCATGATAACGCGCCCGTTTTCTTCGATGAAGATCACCTTATCACCGTCTTTAATGCTTAACCTCTTGCGAATCTCTCTCGGTATGGTTATCTGTCCGCGCAGTGTGACTTTAGCCAGTTCCATTCATAGACGCCCCTTTCCGCTGTGCATTGAAATCAATGCACAGCTTATTATACCCTATCCACTTTGAAATAGCAACCGCTTTTGATCAAATTGCACGGCGATTTAGTTTTGTAACCGGCAGTCGATGAAGCCGAGCAATTAGTAACAGTCGAGGAGATTGGCAAACAGTAAGCGCGAGACGGGCGTCTTTAGGTTATGGGCTTTTTTGAAGCAGGTTATCAGATTAAGCGCGTTCTTTTTGAGGATATTCTGGACTTTCAAGAG